>ERZ1673752.251-NODE-251-length-98542-cov-20.613370_pt1 | contig 98542 bp, 73 predicted proteins | sample MGYA00580195_ERZ1673752 | MGnify/ENA primary metagenome ERZ1673752 (study PRJEB41218, sample SAMN15661744) | gut metagenome | host: Homo sapiens | place: Canada: London | collected 2015-08-20/2019-03-30 | study: EMG produced TPA metagenomics assembly of...
CTATCTAATATTGGCAACATTACAAGGCAAATTTACAACGACAGATGGACTGCCGCCAACTACGAAACGGCCAAATGGCCCAAGGCAACTGCTGGCTACGACCGTGTATACCTGCTGAGTAACAGATACATAGAAGACGGAAGCTATATCAAATTAAAAAATATTACTCTCTCTTACAACTGGCGCCATCCATTCAAGAGTGTGGGGTTAGAGAGCCTGCAATTTAACTTCACGGCCACAAACGTGTTTACCATTACCAATTATAGTTGGTATGACCCAGACGTGAACGCCTTTGGTAGCGACTCCAGTCGCCGTGGCGTGGACATCTACTCTTACCCATCATCACGCACTTTCGCTTTTGGTATTAACGCTACTTTCTAACATTATCAAGATATTCAATAATAGTTCTACAAAATGAAACTATACAAGATTTTTATATTAGCAATGATTGTTGGCGGTGCAACAACCTTGTCATCGTGCAATGATTTTCTTCAGGAAAAACCAGAAGCTCTCGTCTCTCCCGGGGATGTGGAAAACTCTAAAGACGGAATAAACCAATGGGTGACGGGCGTATACAGCAATTGGCTATATGACATATTTTGTTGGGGCGAGTTTCCAAGGGTATTGGAACTTGATGCCGACTATATTTCTGGCCCGTCATGGCTATTCAGCTATCTTGGAGCGGGTAATTTCCAAGCGGAAAGTTCGCTGAACAAGATGTGGAATGGTCCTTACAACCTCATCAACGACGCTAATGTGGCCGAACGAAACATTGCCCAAATGAACGGCGTGGACGAGGCCTTTAAGAACAACGCACTGGGGGAGATATATTTCCAAAAGGCTTTTTGCTACTTCTTGTTGGTACGTGCCTATGGCCCCGTGCCATACATGGCCGCAGATATCAGCACTTCTGGCGAGTTTAATAATTCACGCAGGCCAGTGGCCGAGATATACCAGCACATCATATCTCTGCTAACCAAGGCCGCAAACATGATGTACACTCGCGAGAACAGCAACTATCAGGCAGGACATGTATGCGCTGGAAGTGCCGCCGGAATGTTGGCCAAGGTTTACGCCACGATGGCATCTGCAGCCATGCCACAAGGTACAGAGATTGATGTTCGTACAGGGGCACCCTACGAAAAGGTAAACGGCGTGCAAATTTACCGTGCTCCTTCGACAGAGACTTTCAAGAAAAACGTGGTTGAGGGATACGAGGACATGGACCCAATGGCACTCTACCAAGAGGCCGCCAAGTGGGCAAGAAAGGTCATCGACGGCGAATATGGCATCTATCAGTTGTCTCCATACGCCACACTATGGAAACATAGCAACATACACGCTTCAGAAATGATGTGGGGCATAGAATGTGTCGCCGGAAACGACACATACAAGACCAATATACACACCAACTATTCTGGCATGATAGAAAGCGAGGGTAGCAATCTCATTGAGCAAGGAAAATGGGTGGGATGCACCAACAACTGGTACTCTCTCTTTGACGAACAAGACTATCGCGTTACCAAAGGCGTGGCTCATGTGTGGCGATATTATTACCAAAAAAAATACAATGGCGCATTCTACTACCCACAGAGCTGGAGCGTGAAGGTTACAGGCTACGACACTGAAGGCAACTATGTGCGTGAACCCGACAAGCTATACGCTGACATGGGTTATGACTTCCAGTACAACCAAAGCAACGAATGTTTGGCGTTTACAACTAAATATGATGACGTGGCAAACGACGCCATACAAAATACTGAGTCGTATTGGCCATTCCTTAGGTTCGCTGACGTGCTACTTATCTATGCCGAAGCATCCAATGAATTGGGTAATGGCGAGGAAGCCATGCGCTATCTGAACATGGTTCGTCAACGCAGTAACGCCACGTTGATGACACGTTTTATCAGCAAACAAAGCCTACGAAGCAGCATTATCGAGGAAAGGGCTAAAGAGTTTGCGTGCGAAGGCGACCGCCGTTGGGACCTGTTGCGATGGGGCATATACCTTCAAGCCATGAATGCGATAGGCGGATACGACGACGCTGGCGTAAGCAAGAACCGCACCAAACGTAACCTTCTATACCCCATTCCAACTGCTGAGATCAACGTTAACGACAGTATCTCAGAGAATAATTATGGTTGGAACTGATGATTGAACACAAAACAAAAACATGAAACAATGAACAATAACATAAATATCAAACTTGTGGGCATGGGCGTTGCCGTTATTGCAGCCTTGTCGGCATGCAGCGATGTCGTGGACTACACTCTTCCAGACAAGTATGCCAATAGCGGAGCACCCGAGATTACGGCCATATACAATGCCCAAGACACAGGCTGCGTCAACGCTATAACAAGTGGAATGCTCAACCAAATGATACATATCAAAGGGTACAACCTTGCAAACATCACGGCTGTGTCGTTCAATGGCGTACCTGTTGACGTTCGCTCGCAGGCTTATGGTGAGACCAACGACTGCTGGCTTACCATTCCTCGCGTAATACCCGAGCGTGTTACAGACTCTCTTGTTTTTGAAACCCAACAAGGCAAGACGGCTATTCATTTTCCCGTCTCCATCCCAGAGATGTCGGTTTCGGGACTTGCCAACGAGTTTGCGTTAAAGGGAGACCATGTCCAAGTGATGGGAGACTACTTTGATCTATATGGCTTCAGCGACACAACCAACACCGCAACCTCCACGATTATTATCAGCAATGCCGACTCGGCCTACACCCAAGCCGTGAAAGCCGACTCTATTACCGAAACCTACATGGGTATCATAATACCCGATGACTGCCCAGACAATTCACTAATAACTTTCTCTTGGAAACAATTAGGGAAGACAATGACCAAGACCATACCCTATCGCATGTCTAAAAACCTTATGTTTGGTCAATTCGGCAGTGATGTATCATGGTGGGACTCTGCTTTCAAGAAATGTCTTACAGATGGAAACAGCGACGGCGATCCCATCTCCTTGGGCTACAAATTCATTCGAATCAAAGGCACCTACGACGCTTGGAGCTGGAGTTCAGATGGTATTTCCTACACGTGGACTAAAGAAGACGCTGCCCAAAACCCACAAAAATATGTGCTAAAATTTGAGGTTTACACTAATTCTTCTACCCCATTCATGAATTATGGCAACAACGGCGCCGATGGATCCAAGAACGGAGGATACCTCTTCACGTTCAACGGTCTGCCCGGAGCCACTGGCAACAGAAACCAATTTGACCCAATAACCACTTTCGGCTTACAAAACACCTATGGACATTGGCGCACCGTGAGCGTACCCTTGGAAGATGTTTTGCAAGGCGGCAAGGTTTCTGCAGGCCAAACCGTGCCGCTCGAGATAGTGCTACAACCCAACACCGCCAACGCATGGACAGTGGATCATTGTTTCGGACAATTCCGAATTGAGCCCAAAACATATTAAAAACATATTCCCATCATGAAGAAATATACAAACGTTTTGATACTCCTCGTGGCAACTTGCATAGCCACATCGGCATGTTCGAGCAACGAGGAAATGGAAAAAAACATAGTAGATACAACGGCGCCCAACGTGGCTTCCACCCTACCCGCCAACGAGGCCGTGGGGATAGACAATGTCGATTCGATCGTCATCACATACGACGATGCCATCTTTTTACCACCCGAGACAACGATTAAAATAAACAATGACTACGTGGACTCGCTTGCTTACGCTAAAGACAACAAGCTCATCATCAAATACCAAACCACAGGTAACACAAACTACACAATACGAATATATAGCCCCAGCGTACGCGACTCGCTTATGAACTTTGCGCGAGATTACGAGTTTAATTTCTCCACACGTAGCTACAACAACTTCGATGCAGCGCTGTTCAAGCTCGACGATGCACCCGTCAATCCAAACGCCACCGCCCAAACTGTCAAACTATACCGTTTTCTTAAGGAAAATTTTGGTAAACGAACCATTTCCGGAGCTATGGCCGACGTGAGTTTGAACACCAAGATGGCCGAGAAAATTCACGCTATGACTGGTAAATATCCAGCCATCAACACCTTCGATTTTATACATCACACCCACTCTGCACCACTCAATCCCACCACTTGGATAGACTACACCAACACTTCGTTGGTGGAAGATTGGTGGAACCACAATGGCATCGTCTCATTCATGTGGCACTGGAACGTGCCCATTAATAAACTCTGGGCAGGAGACTTTGACAAATACTCATTTAGGGTCAACAGTGATACAGAGCCCAACACCAAATTCGACGCCGCCAACGCCACGCGCGAAGGCACTTGGGAAAAAAATATCACTGACCGAGACCTCAACATTATTGCTGATTATTTGCTCTCTTTACAAGCCAAAGGCATACCCGTGCTGTGGCGACCTATGCACGAAGGCGCTGGTAATATCTACAATTATGACAACGGTAAAGCATGGTTTTGGTGGGGAAATGGTGGCAAAACCACACAAGACCACGCCAAAGCGTATCGTGACCTGTGGATATATATGTTCAACTTTTTCCGAAACAAAGGCGTGAACAATTTGCTATGGGTATGGACAAGCGAAGGCAAGGACGCCGACTTCTATCCCGGAGACAAATATGTTGACATCATCGGGTGTGACTATTACGAGCAAGAAACAGCCCATTACCACGCCTCGTTAACAGAGCAATGGCATGAGTTGCTCGCTATTTCGAACAAGAAAATAGTGGCTCTCACCGAGTGCGGAGCCATTCCTTCCATAGACAACACACGTCAAAATGGCGACCTATGGAGCTGGTTCATGCCATGGTATGGCAATTACACCACAGATGGCATATATAACAGCGCAGATTTTATGACCCTGCTCATGGACAGTCAACACGTCATCACGCGAGATGAGATGCCAAGTTTAAAATAAAAATATATTGTCAACACGGAGCAATTCTTTCTTCTTGAATGGGCAATTCGTTGTTCACCATTGCCCATTCATATCAGAAAGGCATGTTCACGTATCACTTTGACAACTTTAACAAACCTCTCAACAATCGATGATTTGCCACCATGCGCAAACTCTTTAAATAGGATGGAAAAAACGAATAAACAAGCATATCACCGTTTCTATGGTTTAAATGTAATGCAAAAAAATAGTAAACACCTACAACAAAAAGATCAATCAAAATGTTACGATTATCGTAATTGGAGTTAAGCAAAACCATTAATAATAATGTAAACCCCAAAATGATAAAATATTTCTTATTATTAATTTACCCATTCATATTTTTAAGTACAAGCGCAGAAAACTTAGATATGAAATAAAATCTATGTTCTGGAACAAAAAAAATGGATGCCAAATGGAGCCATGAGATTTCTATAGCAGCCTCTCTGTTTTCAGAAGAACAAGTCGGCAATGTTATATGTGTAAGCATTTCTGAGGCCTCGGCATCTTCGGTACAAATTTTACTTTGGATTTACTAATTATGTTTAAGACATTAATATTCAACCATTTAATTTTCATTTTATTTACTTAGTTCAAGGAAAACGCTTACCTTCCTGTGCAAAAAAAAAGCAAGATGTAACATGAAACACTACTTCCAATATCGAAGTTACAACCTATTTAAACTCCGTGAGTCTCTTTCAGGACTGAGCAAGACTAACTGCCGGGTTAAGCTTGCCGCTAACTTTCATTGGTACAAGATCGAGAAAGAATACAATAAGCGTCTGAAAAACAGCCAAACCAATACTTTGACACATGTTGAATAAATAAATCTCTCAATTGGCTTGGGACGTAAAAGAAATAGTTATCAAAAATTAAAAAGGTAGGACGCCAATCGCTTTTCCGCAAAAATAGTTATCTTTGTTGAAAGCATTCTTATAGCACACAAAAACTATCCTACCGATATACATCAAGCTATGTTATATCATCATTATCAAAAAACTATAAAACATGAAAATGAAAAACAAATTTTTATCGACCATCTCAGCATTGTCTGTCGTGGCAACCACATGTCCACTGAACGCAAGCGCACAAAAAGACCAAAGCATGGAGACCAAAATAGACGCACTCATGGCCAAGATGAGCCTTGAAGAAAAAGTAGGACAAATGGCCGAAATGGCCATCGACATCATCGGAAGCTGGCAAGGTGACGAGTTTGTCGTTGATGAGTCTAAATTGCAAAAAGTCATCGACCAATACAAAGTGGGATCTATTCTCAACGCGCCAGGCAAAGGGTTGACAGCCAAAAACTGGTACAAGGTCATCTCTACCATACAAAAACACTCCATGAAGACAATGGGCATACCGTGCGTTTACGGCCTTGACCAAAACCATGGAACCACTTATACATTGGGCGGCACTATCTTTCCACAAAACATTAACATGGCCGCCTCGTTCAACCGAGATCTCGTTCGCAAGGCTGCCAAGGTGACAGCCTACGAGACACGGGCTGCCAACTGCCCATGGACCTACTCTCCCACAGTGGATTTAAGCCGTGACCCACGCTGGCCTCGAGTTTGGGAGAACTATGGAGAAGATTGTTATCTCAGCAGCGAGATGTGCCGGGCGGCCGTTGAAGGCTTTCAAGGCACAAACAAAAACCATATTGACGGGCAGCATATTGCCGTCTCTTTGAAGCACTACTTGGGCTACGGCGTCCCGAGAACGGGTAAGGATCGCACACCCGCTTATATCCCCGACTTTGAACTTCGAGAGAAACACCTCGCACCTTTCAAGGCTGGCGTTGAGGCTGGCGCGTTGAGTGTGATGGTCAATTCGGCCTCGGTAAATGGCATTCCCATGCACATTAACAAGCACTATCTTACCGATGTGCTAAAAAATGAGTTAGGATTTGATGGGGTGATTGTTACAGACTGGGCTGACATTAACAATCTCTACACCCGTGAAATGGTGGCCACAGATAAGAAAGAAGCTATCGTAAAGGCCATTAACGCAGGCATAGACATGGCTATGGAGCCATACGATCTCGAATTCTGCACTCTTTTGAAGGAGGCTGTGAACGAGGGCAAAGTGCCCATGAGTCGCATTGACGATGCCGTGCGCAGGATTTTAAGAATGAAATTCCGACTTGGATTGTTCGACGCTCCCAATACGATGATGAAAAATTATCCTAAGTTTGGGGCGAAAGAACACGCTCAATTGTCAGAAGACGCAGCCGTTGAAACACAGGTATTATTGAAGAATGCGGACAATGTCTTGCCGTTAAAAAAAGGATTGAAAATACTCGTTACGGGTCCCAACGCTAACACTATGAGACCTCTTGACGGTGGATGGACCTATACTTGGCAAGGCGATGCCGACAATTATGCACAAGACAAAAACACCATTTTCGAGGCTATGCAGCAGCGGTTTGGCAAGGATAATGTGATGTATGAGCCGGGAGTGACCTACAATATGAAGGGAAAATATTGGGAAGAGAATAACCCTGAAATAGAGAAGGTGGTTCAAGCTGCCGCACAAGTTGATATTATTTTAGCATGTGTTGGTGAGAACTCATACTGCGAGACACCGGGAAACCTCAACGATTTGGCTTTAAGCGACAACCAACGCAACTTGGTCAAAGCACTATCGAAGACTGGTAAGAAGATTGTGCTCATTCTCAACGAGGGCCGTCCACGTATCATTGCCGACATCGAGCCATTGGCATCGGCTGTTGTCAACATGCTCATTCCGGGCGAACATGGCGCTGACGCCTTGGCCCGTCTGCTTGCGGGCGATGACAATTTCTCCGCCCGAATGCCTTATACTTACCCTCGATACAGTGCCGCACTTACCACATACGACTACCGTGCCAGTGAGGAGAGTGGTACCATGGAAGGGGCTTACGATTATAATGCGCTTATCGACGTACAGTGGCCTTTCGGTTATGGCAAGAGCTATACCACATTCAGTTATAGCGACTTGAAAGTCAACAAGACCGACTTCGGACTGAATGACGACATCACCGTCACCGTAGATGTTACCAACACGGGTGACTGTGAGGGCAAAGTGAGCGTGCTTGTTTTCTCGCGCGATCAACATGCCAGCATCGTTCCAGAGGTAAGGCGCCTGCGTGCCTTTACCAAGATTAATCTCAAACCGGGCGAAACGAAAACTGTGACCCAAACCATCAAGGCTCGCGACCTTGCGTTTGTGGGGACCGATGGCATGTGGCACTTGGAGAAAGGCAAGTTTATGCTGCAAATAGAGGATAAGATTGCGTGGATCAACTGCACACAAGATTACAAATGGCAATAAGCCATAACACACCAACACTCCCCGTTACCTTGACAAGATGGGTAACGGGGAGTGTTGTTTTATGCACTTGGCATTAATATACTTAATGTCCAAACCACAAGCAGACAATTGCCATTTAAGCCGCTATCTGTATTTGCCCTCCTCTTTATCTTCCAACATGCTGAGATAGCTCTCGTATCTTGAGGCCGCGATGTAATGCTCCTCCACGGCCTTCAGCACGGCACAGTTTGGCTCGTGCGTATGTGTACAATTGCTGAAACGGCAATCCTTTGAAAATCTAAATATTTCTTTGAAATAGCCTGTAATCTCCTCTGGGTTCATATCAAACGTGCCAAAGCCCTTGATACCGGGCGTGTCAATGATATATCCACCGCAAGGCAGTTCGTGCATTTCCGAATAGGTGGTGGTATGAACGCCCGTATTGTGAGCCTCACTTATGGCCGCGACCCGCGCTTCGGCGTGTGGAACAAAAGCGTTGAGCAACGTCGACTTGCCCACACCACTGTTTCCTGCGAACAGCGTCACTTTGTCTCTCAGCAGCTCAAGCAGCGAGTTGAGCCCTCCGGTCGTACCGTCATCCTGTTTGATGGCGCAGACCTGATGGCACTCGTAACCAATATTGGCATAAAGCTCCATCATCATTTGCTGATAGCGCAACTCTTCATCGCTCAACAGGTCCACCTTGTTAAACACCAGTACCACGGGCACTCGATAGGCCTCGGCCGAAGCGAGAAAACGGTCTATAAACGTGGTGGAGGTCTCAGGGTAATTGATTGTGACCACCAAGAACGCTTGGTCTACGTTTGCCGCCAATATATGGCTCTGCTTAGAGAGGTTGGACGATTTGCGGATGATATAGTTCTTACGGTCTTCTATCTCCGTAATGAATGCCGTACCCTCGGCATTTATCACTATCCGCACATGGTCTCCCACGGCCACAGGATTGGTGCTCCGAATGCCTTTTAGCCTGAAGTTTCCCTTTATCTTGCTCTCCACCACTTTGCCGTCATCGGTTTTCACGGTGTACCAAGAGCCTGTATTCTTAATGACCAAGCCACGCATAAGCAATCTTTAATTCAAAATACATATTTCAAGATTCAAATTTCGCTATTCGACGAAGACACAACGACAGGAAAGGCAAATCATCATTTGCCACCCTGCATTATGAAAGCATGGCTCTCTTGAATAGGTATTAAGCATTAGAGCCACATTATATGGTCATAATTTCCTTCTGCTTTTCAGCCAGTGTGTCATCCACTTGTTTGACGTACTTGTCATGCAACTTCTGCAACTCGTTCTCGGCGTCCTTGCCCACATCTTCCGAAAGACCGTCCTTGACAGCCTTCTTCAATTTGTCTTTGAAGTCAGAGCGTATACCACGTATTTGCACTTTGGTCTGCTCGCCCAACTTGTTGCATTGCTTCACCAATTCCTTGCGGCGTTCCTCAGTGGGTTGCGGCAGGTGCAAGATGACCATCTCGCCATTGTTCTCAGGCGTAATGCCTACGTCACTGTCCATGATGCCTTTTTCCACATCTTGTATTTGCTTGCGATCCCAAGGCTTGATGGTAATGGTGCGAGCGTCTGGCACAGAGACCGTAGCCACTTGGTTAAGTGGCACCACCTGTCCATACGCATTCACACGAACACCGTCTACGATAGCCGCATTGGCGCGACCGGCACGAACGCGGGCCAAATCTTCTGCCAAAAACGACGCGCCTTTCTTCATCTTCTCCTCGGCACTCTTGAGGGTTTCTTTTACGTCTAACATATTATTATAGTATTAAAATTCTTCCTTACAAATATAAAGATTATTTTCTGATAGTGCAATAATTTTCGTAAAAAACAGCTTTTATCATGGTTTTTACGGTCGCAAATGGGCGGAGAGCAGCGTTGCCACACCCTCCAACCCCTCTTTGTCGGTCTCATTGAAAGCGTTCGCCAGCGTGCTATCCACGTCTATCACGCCCCAAACCGTTCCGTCGCGGTCGAGCATGGGTACCACTATCTCAGACCTTGACAGGTCACTGCAAGCTATATGCCCGGCAAATCGCTCCACGTCTGGCACCACGATGGACGCTCCGCGCGCCCATGCCGCTCCGCAAACACCTTTTCCGCGCTCTATGCGAAAGCACGCCACCGAGCCTTGAAACGGGCCCAACAGCAAAGCGTCGAGCCTCACCAGATAGAAGCCTACCCAGAAAAACCGCTCTGGGAAAGTGTCGCGCAGCAGGGCGGTCACGTTGGAGAGCACCGCCGTTTCGTCATGCTCGCCGTCGATAAGCGCTTCCATCTGCCGGAGCAGCAGGCTGTACGCTCGTTTGCGTTCGCTCATAATTATATCTTTAGGTTTATCATTTCAACTGCTCTGCCACCATGTTGGTAAGCTGCACAAACTGTGCGACATCCAACTGCTCAGGCCTTTTTGTCATCATGTCACGCTCAAAAAAATCCACGCCCGGCAACGTCTCCTTGTTGAAAAGCTGCCTGAGCGACACCCGTAGCATCTTGCGTCGCTGATTGAAAACCGTCTTGACCACTCGCCTGAACAGCGTCTCGTCACAACCAAGGTCGGTCACCCCATTGCGCACAAGGCTGACCACGGCGCTCTTCACCTTAGGGGGCGGGTTGAAAACGCCCTCGTCCACCGTGAAAAGATAGTCCACGTCATACCACGCTTGCACCATCACGCTCAGTATGCCATACGCCTTATTGCCAGGCTTCGATGCCATTCGCTGCGCCACCTCACGCTGAATCATACCCGTGCAACAGGGTATAAGATCCTTGTATTCGAGCATCTTAAAGAATATTTGCGACGAGATGTCATACGGATAATTGCCCGTAAGCACAAATGGTCTCCCCTCAAAGACATCGCCAAGATCCATCCTGAGAAAATCGCCCTCGATAATACGCTCCCTCAACATGGGGTAATGCTCATGTAAATAAACCACGCTCTCGGTATCTATCTCCACGGCCTTCACCTCGCGTGGCTTATCCACGAGAAACTGCGTGAGCACGCCCATGCCGGGCCCAATCTCTAAAACTGGAATGGAGGGGCATCGATCCACAGTGTCGGCAATACGTTTGGCTATGTTAAGGTCGGTCAGAAAATGCTGGCCTAAATTTTTCTTGGGCTTTACTCGATACATGAACAACAGTGATATTAATGCCACAAAAATACAAAAAATAATATATAAACCGTGCGCACGTATGAAGATTTATATACCACTTACACAAAGAAAAAGCTGAAACCAACATAATCGGTTCCAGCTTGGTTATATACTTTTAGCACTTAGTGCTTATTCTTCTACAAAAAAGAGAGGGTTATTTTTTTCCCTCAACCATCTTGTCCATGATTAATGCCAATGAAGAGGCACCAACAAAAGAGGCCATGGCCAATGTGATAAATGTCATCATACTCATAATTTTTTCCTTTCTTATTTTTTATTTGTTATCCTTTAGCCACCCGCTGTGGCTATTATCCTGACTGTCTTTCTTTTTTTTCTTAAGACGATGCAAAGATAATCATATTCTCTGTGTCCGCAAACAATTCTCGTTTTTAAGGTCTAAAAACATCGCTTTTATTGACAAAAATCAAGCAGGTTGACATAAGACAAGTGGCATTTCACACACAGCGCATGCAACCAAACATCATAAATGTAAATAAATAGTCATCAAAAAAGCACACGCGCAACACACCCTTTTAGCGACGCAAAAGACTGACCAAACTGTTAAAACGGCATTTTTTTATGTTTGCCCCACACCCTCCAACATGCCATTAGTACTTATTCGCCAGCCGTTTAGGCTCTAATTGGCTTGCGTTTCGAACCTAACGAGATGACGTTTAATGCTTATTCGCAATGGCAATAAGGCCTAATGGCAACATGGATAACGTACAATCAAAGCACGAGGGCTGCACAATCTTTATATATCGTTAATTTACAGACTATTAAGAAATTCGTCCATTTTTCTCGTATTTCGGAGCGACAGAAGGTTGGCTTGTAAATACGCGAAATATGAGAGGGCTTTTGTCAGCTATTTTCAAACCTGCACTTCACATTGCGAGCAGGTTTCCTCGCACTCCCAACAACCACGAAAGAAAAGGCTAAAAGTAGTGCCCAACAGTGCGCCAGACAAGAAAAAAAAGTCATTTCTTTTGCGATTCTATCTGATTTGCCGTATCTTTGTGAACAGAATGGAGATGAGAAAAGCCATCAATGACATTTCGAAGATAACACTGTCACTGTGTTTGGGCGGCGCGATTCTTTATTGGATGTATCGCAACTTCGACTTTAATCGCGTCAGTCACGTGTTGACTCACGAGATGAACTGGTGGTGGATGTTGCTCTCTTTTCCGTTCGGCATATTGGCCCAAGCATTTCGTGGGTGGCGATGGCGACAGACTTTGCAACCGCTTGGCGAACAACCTCGCGGCGTGGTTTTGGTCTCTTCCATATTCATATCTTACGCCGTCAGCCTTATAGTGCCACGCATTGGCGAGTTCGCACGGTGCGGCACGCTGAGGCGATGGGACAAGGTGTCGTTTCCGAAAGCGCTGGGCACGGTGGTCACCGAGCGCGCCATCGACTCTCTGTTGCTGCTCGTTATCATTGCCTTGACGCTGTTGTCACAGTTCGCTGTCTTCGACAAGTTTTTCCAAAAGACCGGCACTCGCTTTGATGAGATGTTGGCAGGGTTTACCTCTACGGGCTGGATGGTCACTGTCGCATGCGCGTTGGCGGTGCTCGCGCTGCTCTATATGCTGGCGCGCAAACTGTCTATATATAAAAAGGTGGTGGAGATGCTCAAGGGATTGATGCAGGGTGTCATGTCGGTGAGAGAGGTCAGGAACGTACCTTTGTTCGTTTTCTTCACATTGGCGATATGGGCCAGTTACTTCTTGCACTATTATCTCACGTTCTTCTGCTTCGAGTCCACAACGAGCTTGGGATTGGACTGCGCTATCGTAACATTTGTCGTAGGTTCGCTTGCCGTGGTAGTGCCCACGCCAAACGGAGCCGGGCCATGGCATTTCGCCGTGAAAACCATGCTCATACTCTATGGCGTGACAGCCAACGACGCCCTGTTCTTCGTGCTCATCGTACACAGCGTGCAAACACTGTTAGTAGTGATTTTGGGCCTGTGTGGATGGCTTACATTGAGTTTTACACCTAAAAGATTATAAAAACATTATCTATTAACTTCTAAATTTAATATGTATGAGTGAAATTAAAAATTTGCAACCCGCTGCCATCTGGCGCAACTTTTACGCTTTAACGCAAGTACCCCGCCCATCGGGACACCTTGACAAGGTGCAGAATTTCCTGTTGGACTTTGCCAAGAAAGCTGGCGTAGAGGCCATGAAAGACCCCGCGGGCAACATCGTGATGCGCAAGCCGGCCACCCCCGGCTATGAGAACCGCAAGACCGTGGTGCTACAATCGCACATGGACATGGTGCCACAAAAAGCCCCCGACAGCAAGCACAACTTCGAGACCGACCCCATCGAGACCTACATAGAGGACGGATGGGTGCACGCCAAGGGCACCACGCTCGGCGCTGACAATGGTCTGGGCGTGGCCGCCATCATGGGCATCATGGAAGACAAGAGCCTGAAGCATGGCCCTGTGGAAGCCTTGATCACCGCCGATGAGGAGACAGGAATGTTTGGAGCCAATGACCTGCCCAAGGGAGAGCTAAAGGCAGACATTCTGATGAACCTCGACTCGGAGACTTGGGGCAAGTTTGTCATCGGTTCGGCAGGCGGCGTGGACATCACCGCCTCATTGGAATACAAAGAGATGGAAAACGACCAAGAGGCCGCCGTCAAAGTCACATTGCAAGGCCTGCGCGGTGGGCACTCTGGGCTGGAGATACACGAAGGTCGCGCCAACGCCAACAAAGAGATGGTGCGATTGGTACACAAGGCTGTATCTACGCTCGGCGCACGATTGGCCTGCTGGCATGGAGGCAACATGCGCAACGCCATACCGTTCAAGGCTGAAGTGGTATTGGCATTGGCCAAAGATAAAGTGAAAGACTTGAAAAAACTCGTCGAAGAGCAGCGCGCTGCCATCGAAGACGAGTACAAGACCATCGAAAAAGGCGTGGAACTCTTTGCTGAAGAAACAGAAAAACCACAGTATATATTGCCCGAGGAAATCCAAGACAACCTCATCGACGCCATCTACGCTTGCCACAACGGTGTGCTGCGCATGATACCTGCTTATCCAAACGTGGTGGAAACATCGTCAAACCTTGCTATCATAGATATCAACGAGGGAAGGGCCGACTTCAAGATCCTGGCGCGTTCGGCTCGCGAGGACATGAAAGAATACCTCGCCACCCAACTGCAATGCTGCTTTAACATGGCTGGCATGAAGGTGGAATGTAGCGCCAGCTACGGCGGCTGGGACCCCAATCCTGACAGCGAGGTACTAAAGATGCTCATGCAAATATACCGTGACCAGAATGGCGAGGACGCTATCGTACAGGTGGACCACGCCGGGCTGGAATGCTCCATCATCCTCGGCAAATACCCCAACATGGACGTGGTGAGCTTCGGACCCAACATTCGTAGCCCTCACACAGCGGGCGAACGTTGCGAGGTGGCCTCATGCGAACCGTTCTGGAAACTGCTCGTCAAGGCCCTGGAAGAAGTTCCAAACAAATAAGACACACGCTAATATCAAACATATAGCGTCATTATGGCAGGCTCTTCACGCAATGGACAGAGCCTGCCTTTTTTTATCATAGACCACACACATGCGACCCACAAAAAGCGATGACATGGCGCTTGAAACATCTTTTTTACAGCGTAGGCTCATTTTTATTTATATTTTTGTTTGGCTTTACACTATATTTTGCGTACATTTGCACAGCAAAATCAATTTTTAACGATTATATGGACGACTATCACGCCGAAAACTTCAACTATTAGCGTGAGGATTACTCTCTGAGAGTTAATCCCCACAAGTGTTTAATACAAGGAGATTGACTACGATGAGAACATTCTGGAACATAGAGAAGAGCCTGAAATCAATTGCTGAATGGCAGCCCAACTGCTGGATTCAGGTGACCTGTCCGACCGACGAGGACCAACGAGAGTTGGTGGAACGATTCAGTATACCCGACTATTTTTTTAGCGACATTAGCGATACCGACGAGCGGGCGCGCTATGAATACGACGACGGATGGATGTTAATAATCCTCCGTATACCATACGTCAAAGAGATAAGAAGTCGCACACCATACTCCACCGTGCCGTTGGGCATCATCCACAAACGTGACGTAACCATCACTGTGTGCTTCTATGAGACCAACATGATGATTGATTTTGTGAGCTTCCAACAAAAACGAGGCGAAGGCTTTACGGATTATGTGGACATGATTTTCAGACTTTTCCTCTCCAGCGCGGTGTGGTACCTGAAACGTTTGAAGCAGATTAACACTCTCATCGAGAAAGCCAAACACAACTTAGACAATGAGGTTAACAACGAGAGTCTTATCGGATTGTCACGCCTGCAAGACTCACTCACCTACTTCATTACGTCCATTCGGGGCAACGAGAACTTACTGCAAAAACTGAAATTCAAGCTCCAAGTGGATGAGTTGGACGCCGACCTAATAGAGGATGTCAATATTGAAATGACACAAGCGAGAGAGACTACCAATATCTATTCGGATATATTGGAATCGACAATGGACACCTATTCCAGTATCATCAACAACAATATGAATACCGTGATGCGTACCCTCACGTCGGTTTCAATCATCATGATGTCGGCCACGTTTGTGGCATCGCTCTATGGCATGAACGTGATAAACGGATTGGAAAAAGCCAGTTGGGGTTTTGTAGCCACGCTTTTTATCTCATTCTTGGTAAGCACGCTATGTTGGTTCATTCTGCGATACAAAAGATTATTATAAAGTGGAAATAATAAAAAAACGGTTTTTTATTAGGAATTTACGTTTTTTTTATATAAGTTTGCACACCATAAGTATACATAAATGATTGGCATGACGTGCGGCATACTGCTGAATGTCAACGACATGACCATGAAAGACCCAAATCATCAACTTTTAAAACAGTTAAAGATGGACTCTCAAGACAAGGCCCAAGAGCAGATAAGGGAAGACGAGGAACAAAAAATGGTTCAACCTTCTACTGATATCGAAAACCAAAACAACGAGCCTACCCAAGATGGCAAACCCGTTGAGGAAACACTCGCCAACACAGAAACAACAACGCCAAAAGTCGAGGAGGAGAAGCCCAAAACGCAGGAAAAGAATCCCGCGGAGCAACTACCAGCCAACGAAAACAACACTACCAATTCTGAAAAGGAAAATGAGAGCGATGAGAGAAAAACCGAAAAGAAAGTTTATTCCTCCAAAAAAGAAGTGCTCGAACGCATCAAAGAAATAGCCCAAAGTGTGGAAAATCCAGACAAAGACGAGGTAGACACCTTGAAATCTTTGTTTTATAGGTTCCATATTGCAGAGCGGGAGCAACATCAAAAAGACTACCTTGAGGCTGGTGGAGACCCTGAGAAATATGTCATCACACCCGATGAGGACGAAGACTCCTTCAAAGCGGAGATGCAAATAATCAAGGAAAAAAGAGCCAAAATTTTTGAAAAGCAAGAGGCGGAGAAAGCGGAAAACCTCAAAAAGAAACTCGATATCATAGAGAAAATAAAAGGAATGGCAACGTCTCCAGACGAGGCAAACAAGTCATTCAACGAGTTTAAGGCCCTGCAACAAGAGTTCAAGGATATCAAGGCTGTGCCACCCGAAAAAGCCAATGAGGTGTGGCGCAACTACCAACTGTACGTGGAGCGCTTTTACGACCTGCTAAATCTCAACAGGGAAGCACGCGAATACGATTTCAAGAAAAATCTTGAGATGAAGACAACGCTCTGCGAAGAGGCCGAAAAACTTGACGAAGAGCCAGATGTCGTAAGCGCGTTCCATCAATTGCAAGAGCTTCATGCTCAATATCGCGAGATTGGCCCGGTAGCCAAAGAGTTACGTGATGAGATCTGGGCAAGATTTAAAGCAGCCAGCACCATTATCAACAAGAAGCACCAAAAACATTTTGAAGTACTTCGAGAAAAGGAGAAAGAAAATCTTGAAAAGAAGACAGAGCTGTGCGAAAAAGTAGAAAACATTACCAAAGAAGAAAACAAAACTGCCAGTGATTGGGAAAAGCACACCAAGCAAATAATCGCCATTCAACAAGAATGGAAGACCATAGGCTTTGCCCCTCAGAAAATGAACGTGAAGATATTCGAGCGTTTTCGAGCTGTCTGCGACGACTTCTTTGGTCGCAAAGCCGAGTTCTTCAAGGGCATGAAAGAGCAGTTCGCGGAGAACGCCGAAAAGAAAATGGCATTGGTAGAAAAGGCAAAAGCCTTGACCAACTCTACCGATTGGAAAGCCACTTCGGACAAACTTATAGCCCTGCAAAAGGAGTGGAAAACCATCGGTATGGTACCAAAGAAACAGGGAGACAGGCTTTGGAATGAGTTCTTGACGGCTTGCAACCATTTTTTTGAGGCTCGAAACGCAGCTACATCAGATAGCCGCCATGAGCAACGCGACAACTTAAAAAAGAAGTATGAAATCATAGACAAACTCAACACGCTTGCCGAAAACGCTACCGAAAACGCCCAAGAACAGGTTCACCAGCTCACCGAGGCGTACAATAACGTGGGGCATGTGCCTTTCAAAGACAAAGACAAGATATACAAAGCATATCACGACGCCCTCGACAAAGTATATAACGAGTTGCATATTTCTGTCGCAAAACGCAAGTTGGATAATTTTAAAAACAGCTTAAAGAGCGTTGCCAAGCGTGGCGAAGATGCCATGGACAACGAACGAGGCAGGTTGGTGAGACGTTACGAGCAACTCAAACAAGACATTATCACTTATGAGAACAATCTCGGTTTCCTAAATATCTCAAGCAAAAAAGGTAACAGCCTTGTTGACGAGATGAACCGAAAAGTGCAAAAACTCAAAGACGAGGTCGAATTGGTACGGGAGAAAATAAAAGCCATCGACAATCAAGCCAAGGAAGAAGAAAAAAAAGACGAAGCATAAGATAACTTCCACCATGGAATGACGACATCCGCGACACCGATAGAAACGGCGTGGCGGATGTCTCGTTTACATAGCTGCTTCGATGCCATTAAAGTAACTGCCGTGGAGGGTTGACCGAGCTTTCCCCTGCCATTCGCACCCATAACTCTCCCTTCTATCACCATTTCACGCCAAATCCAAAATCAATAACAAAGCGGTATCCATAAAAGAATGTCTTTTTTACCATCTTTCACAGTGTTTGTCACCAGATTTTTGGAAATATATTTATCTTTGTGACGGATAGTCACTTAAAATCAAATTGAAATGAAAAAAACACTCATCACACTCTCCTTGTTCTTTATCGCGCTCAACATCTCGGCGCAAAACAGCATTTTTCAGCACAAAGTGAAAGACGCATCAGGGCAAATGACAAGTCTCTCCCCATACGAAGGACAAGTCATACTCATAGTAAACACGGCCACACAATGTGGTTTCACGCCACAATATTCAGAGCTTGAGGCTCTCTATCAAAAATATAAAAGCAAAGGGTTTATTATCCTTGACTTCCCCTGCAACCAATTTGGCGGGCAAGCTCCAGGCTCTTATGAGGACATACACAAGTATTGCACGGCGAAATACGATATTCATTTCCCTCAGTTTTCAAAGATCGATGTCAATGGCGTCAACGCCGACCCACTATTCGTCTATCTTAAAACCGAGCGTGGATTTCAGGGATTTGGCAACGATGCCAAAGGCAAATTCATGGATCGGATGCTTCGAAAAAAAGACCCGAACTATGACAAAACGCCAGATATCAAATGGAATTTCACCAAATTTCTCATAGACAAGCGCGGCCGCGTGGTGGCTCGTTTCGAACCCACCCAACCCATCGCGGATGTGGAAAAAGCCATTGTCGAATTATTAAAATAAGCCTACCGTCCCCCTCCACATTGTCAAACGCTCCCGTTTACCTGCCTTGTCGGCGAGGAAAACGGGAGCGTTCATTATTTCTCGAAGTGTTGGTAATCTTTTAGCGAGTGCCAATCGCCACCCCAGCGAAACCCGTGTCTCACAAAAACCTTGTACAACAAGTCTCCTCTGTCTATCTTGTAGGGGAAGTCAGCACGGCGGTCACAGTATCTCAACGCATTAGAAGGCTGCACCACAACACGCCCATCGGCATACTTTCTATAGTATGGATTATAGAGCGGATTAATGTCCACAGCCATTCCCCGGGCATGTCCCGACAGTTTTGCGGAGCCCTTCACCAGCCTGAAACAAAAGCAAGTGGAGTTGTTTGCGCGCATGGACCGCTCGTCCACGGCATCGAAATCATCTATGAGACACATGCGCTCAATGGGGTATCTATGGGCGAACAGCTCACGAAAGATAGCCACCAAATCATTGGCTATCCGCTTGTTGCACACCATCTCCCCTTTTCTGATGTTACCTTTCCCATCATAGTGTATCACCTTGAGATAGCGCAGACTGGCCCTTGGCACCTCGCAACCAGTGGGATAAGACTTGCCACGCATCCGCGCGAACACCGCGTCAGAGACTGGTTCGCACGTGAACCATTGGCCGAGATTACGGTCTCTGACCATCTTCTCACTCACCACATCTCCAGCTTTCCATAGCCTTGACGTGGTTTTCGCCGCCAAAGGCATACCGCCAAGCATCGTCAATGATAACAACAAGGTGGCAATCCATCTTTTTTCTTTAATTCTGTTCATATTCATTTGCCACTATTTTCCACACAGCAAAGGTATCGCTTTTATCCCAAACCACCGCGAAGGACAGTCGAAAAACACCTATCCCGCATGGTGTCAGAACCAAAAGCCACTATTGTCGTGCTTGGCACTACCTTTCAAGTTCCAGAAAAACTCTGCCAAACCAGCTTTGAAATCAGCCAGCCCAAAGGCGTTCATCAGCGAGTGCACTCTCTCACGGTCTCGCTCGGAAAAGCTCTTCTCATCCAAAGCAAGCGACGACAAGTCCATCGAATCGAAGTCAGCGTCAAGCTCTTTCTCCTCCCAATCCATATAAACATTCACAGGAATGGCGATGGTGGGCATCCAATCCTCGTCCACCTGTTGCCGCTTCGTGGGGGCATAAAACGGCGAAGCCTTGCCCTCGGCGTCCTTGGCCACCTTGGCTCGCATAAGTTTGATGTTGAGTAAGAACCGCTTGTGGGAATGCAAGAAAGTGAAATACCCCTTCAATCCCACTGGATTCTTGTCGCCCGTGAACTTCGCCCCGTCAAACTTGTTGCTCTTGTCCCATGGTGTCGTGTCGCAATACACATAGTCAAAAAAGCCGGGACCATTCACGTCGGTCTTCTCTTTCTTGCCCCCATAGCTTGGCTCTATGTCGCTCACCGTAAAAAAATGCTGGCATCGACGGTCTTCCCCATCGCCCGTTAACTTTCCGGTGATGTCGTTTCCATGAGAGTCATAGTACCTGATGGCAACGCCCGTCACGCAGTACTTGTCTTTGGAGCCAATAAGGTTTACCGTCTTGGCGTTGCCATCGGCAGGCCGCCATTGTCCGTTTCTCAACTCATATACCAACTTATAATTGGCTCCCAGGTACTTGTTTTGCTTGGAATGAGGGTTTTGGTGAAAGGCGAACGTTCCGTGAAGATGCCCCTCGTAAAACACGACCACGGCTTTGGTGGGGGCGAAATCGCCCAGCTTGGGCACCTCGTTAGCTTTGGCGGGGGCGCCATCCACCTCGACAGGCAGTTTCACCACGATGTCCCACTGGCCCGTGCTCACCAGCACGTTGGCCGGCGCATAGAACGGCGAGAGCTTGTTGTTGTCGCCAAACTTGCTCTTGGCGGCATGAAGCAACTCCACAGACAGGCTGAAACGCTCTCCCGGGCGCACGAATCTCATGAGCCCCTCGAACCCCATCGGATTTTCTTTGCCCATGAACACACCGTTGCGCTCGTCGGCATAGCGATAGTCGAAAGGCAGCTTGCTTTTGTCTGTGACACGCGCCATACCCTTGCTACCGCCAAACTCAAATTCCCTGTACATCGAGAAGAAATGCTGGTGTATCTTGTCTTGCCCTAAATCGTAGAACTGTTGGTTCATCTTCTCGCCCTTGGCATTGTAATAATCTATCCTCAACGCATACACCACGTTTGGATTGTCTTTCACGTTTTTCACTTTAAATCCCTTGGCAGGGCTTGTCACATGCCATCCCCGAGCGGCCGTAGTCTCCCACACCACCACTTGGGCGGGGGTTGAACTTGCGGTGAAGTTAGCCATTCTTGGGTCCGAGTCAAACTTGCCCAAGTTGTCCAGCTTACCCTCTTGTAGGGTGAAAACCGCCTTGACGGGGTCTTCGTGCAACTTGTTTTTTTTCTCATTTGTAGGCACGTCAGGGCTGCAAGATGCCGCCCATACCGACAGCAACGACACCATGACGAGTGCCATCGCCGATTTTAACTGTCTCATTCTCATGTTGAAATGGTTTTAAATGTATTGTTAAATATTATATGTAGCACACATTAAGGTGGGCGCCGATGGCGCGTCAAAACTTCCAAGTCAGCGTGCACCTGATATCCCTGCCCATGTCATGGGCGTAATAGCGACTGCGGTTGGTGTATTCTTTGTATTCTTTGTTGAGCACGTTATCGCCCATGAGGGCCAGCTCCACCATTTGGCCACCCTCCGACTTCCACTCCGCTCCTATTTCAAAGCCCAGCAGGTGGTAAGCGTCAGGAGTGAAATCAACAAGGTCAGCGTCTGGATTGAAACGCGTTTGCTTGGCCACGAAGCGATGGTTTATCCCCAAACGCAACCGCAGGTTGTCGCCCACACGTGGTGTATATGTCATTTGTTGGGTCAAGCGGGCGCTTGGGATATAAGGCAAATAGTTGCCGGTCTGGCTCTCGTTGGCCCAAATCAAGGCCGTAAACACCCGATAGTCCACCTCGTCCCACGGCCTTATGTGCACGTCAACGTCCACGCCCCGGATAAAAGCCCCCGTCTGTTTGTACTGGAAAACCGGATACGCCCCGGATACCACGACGATGTTTTCGCGCGTAGGCTCATCGTAAATGTAATGGCTCACCCATTGCAGGTAGCCATCCACACGCATATTGAGATGCCGTGTGGCATACTCGGCGGAGGTAACCCATTTCAGGCTCCGCTCCGATTGGAGGGTGGAATCGCCCTTGACGAACATGCCGGAGCCCAACTCGTTGCCATTGCTGTAAAGCTCATACACATGCGGCGCGCGCCATGCCAAGCCCACATTGGAGGTGAATGTCAGGGTGGTGGCGGGCCGACAATGGCCGCCCACGCTGAATGTAAGGTTGTCAAAGTGTCGCTTGCCGCCATACCGCCGGCCTGTCCAGTCATAGCCGTCGGCCTCCGTCCGTTGGCAGTCGAACCTCGCGCCAGCCTCCACGCCCCATTTCTCGGCCGTGTATTTCTGCACGCCATAGGCTCCAAAAGCCACCTCCGCATAGTTGGGTATGATAGGCACCACGCCCGTGCCGCGCTCGTTGGAGTTCTTGGTGTTGAGCAGTTGCAAGCCAGCCTCGCTCTTCCAAGCCCGATAGCCTCGCTGCCATGTCAGCAGGTTTTGCAACGATTTAAGGTGCAAGCTCACCGTGGGTATGTCCGAATGGTTCATGCGCCGTATGCGGTTCTCGCGCCGATCGTCAGCCTGAAAGGTGGCTTGCCAGTCCAATTGGCCCAACGCGCCGCCATCGTAGTACACCTTGGCGAAAGCCGTCTGGTGCGCCACTTTCTGGTGTGGATAGTCTATGGCATAGCTGAATGGCGCGACGCTGACCGGCCTGCCAAGCCTGATCCGCTCGCGCAGCAGCTCCTCACTGCCCATCTGTGCGCTTCGCATCACGCCTATCTTTTGCCAAAACAGCGCATAGCCAGCCTCCAATCGCCACGGCCCTCGACAGTAACCCATGCTCACGGAGAGGTCTCGCTCTCGCGTGCCGGTATTGTTGAGCAGGTAGCTCGCCGTGCTACGATCTCCCCCATTCTCAAACGTAGCCTGGGCGCGCCATGCCCAATCATGGCACCACGGCATGGTTCCCTCGGCGCGTCCCACCACGCCATATCTACGGCCGTTGCTGCCATAGAGAGCCGTCAAGGCGCCGTGCACGCAATCACGACCGTATGGCAGCCGGCTCCGCTCCATGAGTACGATACCCCCCAAGGCGTCAGACCCATACCTGACAGACTCAGACCCTTTCACCACCGACACGCGGTCAAAGCCGTTTTTGTCCACCTCGGGAGCGTGGTCAGAGCCCCATTGCTGCCCGGTGAGGCGCGCCCCATTGGCCATAATCAATATACGGTTGCCATACATGCCATGTATCACTGGTTTGGAAACGGTGGTACCAGTCTGTATCGAGCTTAGTCCAGAGGTGTTCTCCAGCATCGACGCCAACGATTTGCCCATTGCGCGCACGATGTCCTCGTGGTTCATGGTGGCGCTCACGCTATTGGCCGACACGGTCTTGCGTCGCGAGCTGACCACCACCTCCGCAATGGTCAACGAGTCTTTCATACGGTTAGTCAACTTTCGCTCGGCTTTTTTGGCTTCCGATACCGAGGCATGCCCATGCGCCACGGTATCCGATAGCGCAACATCACTCACGGTTTGGGCGTATGAGCGCATGCCGCAACCCATGTGCAAGCATACAAACAACACCGCAAACCGAACACAAACATTTATGTTCATTGCAAGAAAAATATAAAAAAAGATAATTATCGGTTGGCCCTTCAGTCATTGGAAGAACCGTCTACACACACCTCGCCCTCAATATAAACGGGATAATCGGCCCACGTGCCCCATGCCAAAAAGCGGGACAGCGAAAGGCTACGAGGATTTAAGAAAGAATGGTTGGAGGAGAATGGCTGTTTATCGAGTCAACCTGACGATAAACTATTTGCGACGTGAATATGACCCTCGCCAAGCGCGACACGCTGATTGTGGGTACATAGACCATCAGTTTGGGGGCATTGGCCTTGCACATCACAAAATTGCAAATATAGCAATTGGCCGACACCGAAGTTTGTTGGGCGCCATGTGCCTCCTGCTTGAATTGTGGCGCAACATCATGAAGGTGCATGTCTTTGACAAGAAGAGCCGTCATGAATGTCGTGGCCAACATCCATGCGTAAAACAATCTTATGGTCTTCTTACTTTTCATCGTTGCGCGCACATAGGCTTGCATGTTTCGAGCGTGCCCTGCTTCAGGGCCCCTTTCATGCGTCAAGTTGCAAATGTATGTAAAATTAATTATTCAAGGCACATTTTTATGCGTTTAATTGCAATTTTTAAACTCCATTAACAGCCATCTCTTCAAAACATCGACACCTTTCGACCAATCTTCGAGACGCATTGATCCAATAGACCCACAAGTCTGCGAAAAGGAGGATGCAAACAGACTGCGAGAGACGATTTAAGCCATGAAAATTTATGACAAAAGAGCTCACAGATTTCGCATATTTACAAACAAAAAGGGTATCGCACGAAAATACGCCCGTATTTTGAGTTTTCAACATCCTCTTAATATACAGATAGTTACAAAGAATGAAATGTTTTTCTGCTAAAAAAGTTTTCTCATACGTTTGCCATTAGGCCTTAATCGCGCCACGATTAAGGCCTAAACACAAGGCGTTCAAGTCTGAAACACCATGCGTTCACGGTCTTATGGAAACACGAATAGGTATCTATCGCAATTTGCCGCCTGAATGTTTGAAGACTGAGAAACGATTTAAGAAACTATTTTGACTTTTTCTGTTCTAAATCAAAGAAGATAGATGATACACTTTTTGTGATATTTTCTAAACAAAAAGCATAGCCAGCTTTACCTTGGGTCAAAGCCGAGGAAAAAAGAAAAAGGACTATGACCTTTGGCGTTTATCAGGCACTTTGCGACAACTACCTGTCATACTACCTCGCCATGCCCACAGCGTGCGCCACAACCATGTTTTTAAGACTTACTAATAAACAACCGAACGGCGCATGCACCTGCCCTTAACAAGACATAACGACAAAGGGCAACCAGTTGATCAACAACCAATTGCCCTTTGTAACAGTTGGGATACCAGGATTCGAACCTGGAATGACAGGACCAGAATCTGTAGTGTTACCATTACACCATATCCCAATTCGCGCCACAACCCAAATCTGAATTGCGTGTGCAAAGTTAGGCGTTTTTTTTTAATGAGCCAAGCGTTTAGATATCTTTTTTTTATTTTACACGCAAAAAACATAACGCATTGGCTGTTTATCCATGCTCTAAAGCCATGTTATAAGATGTGCCACGAATTGTCCAAGAACCGTTACAAAACCAGTCGAAAGCATGGCATCACCATGTCTAACTATATGATTTCATGTTACTAAAAAAACCAAATATTAACAGAAAATCGAACATTTCTCAATATTTACACGTAACTTTGCATTACACATATATTATAAACAAAAAAGGCAAACCTATTCAAGATTTTTCAATGACAGAAACAACAACACTTGTCAAGACCATTACCAAAGGCATCCAAGACAAAAAGGGGAAAGACATCGTTATCGCGGACCTCAGCCACATAGACGGCGCCATAGCCAATTATTTCGTGATATGCCAAGGCTCCTCACCCAATCAGGTGGAGGCCATCGCCGAGGCCGTGGCTGGTGCATGTCGCGAAGAGATGAGCGAAAAGCCCGTAGGCGTGAACGGGCTGGGCAACAACCAATGGATAGCCATAGACTTCGTGGACGTGTTAGTACACATTTTCCAACCCGAGACGCGCGAATTTTATAATTTGGAAGAACTGTGGGAAGATGCTAAATTAACCAAAATACCAAACATTGACTAATCTTTGGCATACCATTTGATAGCCTAAAAGGTACAACCATCAATCATCCTACGATGAACAACAACAAAAATCAACTACAAAATAACGACGACGACCAGCCCAAGATGCCGCGGTTCAATATGAACTGGCTCTACGTCTGCATCGCGGTACTACTCGCCACACTGTTCTTCACGGGTGGCGGAGATATGCTCGCGAGCGGATCCGGAGCTGGCAAAGAGGTGCAATACACCGAGTTTAAGACCTACGTGGAGAAGGGATACGCCCAAAACGTGGTGGTCAATAAAACCCAAAACACACTCCGGATGTATGTAAAGCCCAAATTCATACGCAATGTTTTTGAGAAAACCGCCAAACAGACAGGCGCAAACCCATACGTGAGCGTGCAATTTGGATCGGTGGACGAACTTGAGAAGTATCTCTCCACGCAACAAAAAAGGGGCAAGATAACGGGCTTTAGTTACAACAACGAGAAAGGCAGTGATTTCGTAACCATACTCGTAAACCTGCTACCTCTGCTGTTTTTCATTAGCATCATTATCTTCCTCATGCGCCGAATGGGTGGCGGCGGAGCAGGAGCCGGCGTGTTCAACGTGGGTAAAAGCAAGGCCAAACTATTTGAGAAAGGCAACGAACTGGGCATCACGTTCAAAGACGTGGCTGGCCAAGAGGGTGCCAAACAAGAGGTTCAGGAAATCGTGGACTTCTTGAAAAATCCACAGAAATACACTGAGCTGGGTGGAAAAATACCTAAGGGAGCACTACTCATCGGTCCTCCGGGAACCGGTAAAACACTGCTGGCCAAGGCCGTGGCTGGCGAGGCTGGCGTGCCATTCTTCTCAATGTCGGGTTCAGACTTCGTCGAAATGTTTGTAGGTGTGGGCGCGAGCCGCGTGCGAGACGTCTTTGCGCAAGCCAAACAAAAGGCTCCGTGCATCATCTTTATCGACGAGATTGACGCCGTGGGGCGCGCGCGCTCCAAAAACCCATCGATGGGTGGCAACGACGAGCGGGAGAACACACTGAACGCCTTGCTCACGGAGATGGACGGCTTTGGCACCAACTCGGGCGTGATAGTGCTGGCAGCAACCAACCGCGTGGACATGCTTGACAAGGCTTTGCTGCGCGCTGGGCGCTTCGACAGACAAATTAACGTGGAACTTCCAGACCTTGCCGAGCGCAAAGCCATCTTCCAAGTGCATCTCAGGCCACTGAAGACAGACCACAGCTTGGACATTGACTACTTGGCTCGACAAACGCCAGGATTTTCGGGAGCGGACATTGCGAACGTCTGCAACGAGGCCGCGCTGATAGCCGCGCGCCACAACAAGCGTGTGGTAAGCAAGCAAGACTTTCTTAATGCCGTGGATCGCATCATCGGAGGATTGGAGAAAAAGACCAAGGTGATGACTTCTGCCGAGAAGCGGAGCATAGCCATCCACGAGGCTGGGCACGCCACTATAAGTTGGTTTTGCGAGCATGCCAACCCCTTGGTCAAGGTGACCATCGTGCCGCGCGGGCAAGCGCTGGGCGCAGCGTGGTACATGCCAGAAGAGCGAGTCATTACCACCAAAGACCAAATGCTTGACGAAATGTGCGCTGTCCTTGGCGGACGAGCGGCAGAAGAACTCTTTGTAGGTGAGATTTCGACCGGCGCCATGAACGATTTGGAGCGAGCCACGAAAAGCGCTTACGGCATGGTGGCATACGCAGGAATGAGCGACAAGTTGCCCAACATTTGCTACTACAACAATCAGGAATACCAATTCCAACGCCCTTACAGCGAGACTACCGCCAAAGTGATGGACGACGAGGTTCTTAAAATCATCAATGTGGAATACGCACGAGCCAAACAAATCCTCACCGAGCACAAAGAGGGTCATAAAAAATTGGCAGACCTGCTTTTTGCCAAAGAGGTGATATACGCGGAAGATGTGGAGAAAATATTTGGCAAGAGACCTTGGATAAGTCGCTCGGACGAGATTTTGCAAGAGAACAAAGCTATTGCCGAGGCCAAAGAAAAAGAAGAGGAACCTAAACTGGAAGACATGCCAGACATCGTGAAACAGGCCCAGGCCGAGCACGAAGCCTCGAAAGAAAAAGAAAATTAACCATCTCCTCCTGACTCACCCTGATGCGAAGAAGCTGTCGACATGGCCATAAAGCCATCTTCTTGACCATTCATGGCTGTGACCGGGAGGAGTTTTTACGCATAGATACACAGCTGTTATGACTGACAAGCAAAAAAACTTGATCGTTAGATCCATTACGGGCACTCTGTTCGTGGCCATCATGGTGTGTGGCTTTTTAAACCCATCGGCCATGATATTGCTCTTTGCCATTATCACCGCCTTGAGTCTATGGGAATACACCGGATTGGTGAACGACCATTGCGAGGATGTACAAGTGAACCGATTTATTTCCACCGTGGCTGGCGTATACCTGTTCGTGGCGGTGGCTGCATGGCGTACCGGCATCGTGTCTAACTTCGCAATCATGGTTCCATACGTGCTGACCATCGTATATCTACTGATTTGCGAACTTTACACTGGAACAAAAAACGCTGTCAATACATGGGCGTACACAATGCTTGGACAAATGTATGTGGCCCTGCCCTTGGCTTTGGTCAATATCCTCGCTTTCGAGATGGCGCACGATGGAAGTGGCGCACGCTATGACATGCTTTTGCCACTGAGCGTATTTATCTTCTTGTGGACCAACGATACGGGGGCTTATTGCGCCGGCTCGCTGTTTGGCAAGCACAAGCTGTTTCCACGCGTCTCACCGGCCAAATCGTGGGAAGGCAGCGTTGGCGGAGGCGTTTTGGTGCTCGTCGTGGCTGCCGTGATAGGCTATCTGGCCAACAATGGCGCCGACGCTCACACGCTGAACATATACCAATGGGTGGGGCTCGGCCTTACCGTATGTGTATTTGGCACTTGGGGAGACCTTGTGGAGAGCTTGTTCAAGCGTACGCTCGGCATTAAAGACAGTGGCAACATTTTGCCCGGCCATGGCGGCATGCTCGATCGTTTCGACTCCAGTTTGATGGCCATTCCGGCCGCCGTGGTATACCTCTACACGATCACCATGTTTTAAAGTTGGCCGGGAGGCGCCATTCTTGGGAATTCGATGCGTCACCAATAATATGGCCAAAGCACACTATCTGTGCGCAGGGGCATTGTTTTTCAGGAAACATGACAAAATTTTTCATAGTTCTCCACATCTTTACAAAGATTAAAAATGGCATGTAACATATTTCTAACTTTAAACATAAAAAAATGAGAAGAATTATCCTTAGCACATTGGTATTGTTTACAACACTTGCCACAAACGCACAACGCCAAGTTGGTACCACCAGCATTCAGCCTAAAGTGGGCCTTAACATCGCAACAATCACAAAAGATAACGACGCTGATCCAAGGTTAGCTCCTGTCATAGGAGCGGAATTTGAACATCAAGTCACTGATATGGTAAGTCTTTCTGCCGGCTTGCTCTATTCCATGCAAGGAGCCAAAGGAAATATTGGCGGCGTGGACGGAACAGTTAAACTTGATTACATCAACATTCCTATTCTCGCCAATGTATACATTGCCAAAGGCTTTGCCGTCAAATTAGGCGTGCAACCCGGCTTCATGATCAATGACAAAGTTAAGGTATCGGGAAATGGAGTCACCGCAGAAGTGGGATTGGAAAATGCTTTCAGACAATCTGGTATCGATGCCAAGATTAAAAAATTAGATGTTTCTATCCCTGTCGGCGCATCTTACGAGTTCAGCAATTTTGTCGTGGACGCTCGCTACAACTGGGGATTAACCAAGATCATCGACCAGTCGACCAGCAAGAACAGTGTGTTCCAACTCACGTTAGGATATAAGTTTGGGCTATAACCCAACACCTTTACAAACAACATTTTTCTTAAAGTCATACAGGCTCAAACCACCGCATGTGGTTTGAGCCTGTATGGTATAACAAGCAACGACAAGCTCAAATGCGACCAGTGGCACGCTGTCGCAACAACGACACCATGATGCGAGCGGCGTTTTGGGGTGCGACAGCATGGCCCAAAAGGGTACGCACGTCCTCATAACCACGCAACATAGCATCGCGAGCAGGTTGGCTTGGCAGAATTTTGGAAAGTTCATTAGTAATATTGGGCACGCTGAAACGGTCGGCGAAAAGTTCTGGCACAACCTCGCGCCCAGCCACAAGGTTGACCAAGCTGATGTAATCGCACTTGAGAACATGCTCGAACCCCCAACGCGCAAGTCGCGGAACGGCTGTCTTGTAGCACACCACCTGTGGCACATTAAACAGCGCCGTCTCCAGGGTGGCGGTGCCACTGGTGACCAACGCCGCCGTAGAATGGGCCAACAAAGAATAGGTTTCATTGTCAACCTTGACCACATTTGAGCCCGCAAGATACGGCGAGTAACATTCTTGGCCTATCGATGGCGCGCCAGCCAATACCATTTGGAAAGAAGCCTGTGGGCCACAGCAAGCGCGGGCAGCCTCTATCATGGCGGGAAGATTGTCCTTGATCTCTTGCTCTCTGCTACCGGCGAGCAGGGCGACGATGCGTTTTTGTGGGTCAAGGCCGTATCGATGGCAGAAGGTATCGTATGTTTCTCGATGACCCTTAAGGAATTGGGCCACTTCCTCCACGGTGGGATTGCCCACATAATGAATTTTATAATGATGCCTCTCCTCATAGAAAGATACCTCGAAAGGCAAAATGGAGAACATCTCGTTGACATCTCGTTTGATGGCCTTGACGCGCCATTCCTTCCACGCCCAAATCTTGGGCGAGATGTAATAGTAGACCGGAATGCGCGTTTCTCGACGCAGATATTTGGCTATACGGAGATTAAAGCCAGGATAGTCAACGAGTATTACCACGTCGGGCTGCCAGCTGACAATATCAGCCTTGCACAGTTTCATGTTTTGAATAATCGTGCGTAGATGCAGTAATACAGGCAGAAAGCCCATATAAGCAAGTTCCTTGTAGTGCTTGACACGGGTTCCACCAACAGCCGACATAAGGTCTCCGCCAAAAAATCGGAACCGAGCGTCTTTGTCCTCGCTTTTCAGGCATTGCATGAGGCGGCTGGCATGCAAGTCGCCAGAGGCCTCGCCCGCAATGAGGTAGTACTTCATGTATAGGGGTTTTAAGATTTAATGTTCCATCCACGCACTTCGTCCATGAAGTCGTAAGCCGTGACATCCACTTGCGTGGGAGTAATGGCCACGTAGCCATTGTTTAACGCCCATTGGTCAGTATCGGGCGCATTGGGTTCGTCATTATGATACTCACCCACCACCCAAAAATAGTCGTAACCACGAGGATGATGCCGAGGCTCTATCTCATTAACCCATTGCCCTTGTGTCATACGACACACCTTGACACCCTCGAAAGACTCACGCGCCGGGAAGTTTACATTCAGGCAAACGCCTGTAGGCAGCCCATCGGCCAACACTTTGGATACAATTTGACGAACACATGAGCGCAAAGGCTCCAAATTGGCCTGCTCATCATAGTAGCATGAGGAAAAAGCGATAGACGGCACACGCTTCAGACAACCCTCGATGGCAGCACCCACAGTGCCGCTATAATGACAGTTCACCGTGGAATTGTCTCCGTGATTGATGCCACTGATGACTAAATCGGGCGTCCGCTCAGCACAAAATTGATGAAAAGCAAGTTTCACACAGTCAACGGGCGTGCCGCTGCACGACCATACTTCGGTGTTGCCCAGATTGTGTCGTGGTTTGAGTCGGAGGTAATTGGTGACCGAAAACGCTCGCGAATAACCAGACCGAGCGCTCTCGGGAGCCACCACAAGCACGTCGCCAAAAGATTTCACCATATCTATAAGAGCGCGTATTCCGGGAGAATGATAACCATCATCGTTTGTTATCAATATTAAAGGTCTGTTTGTTTGCATATATATTAGTATTATAAATCTTTGTTTATTATACATGCAAATGTACGAAAAAACCTTTAATTATCTTCTTTCTCGCATAAAATAACTATCTTTGCACACAATACATACACCATTCTTACGTATTTGAAAGAGGCCGATTGGAGGGTACTCACATCGTTAGGAATAAACGTAACAAGATGATTAAAATGGCAAAAATTATTGCTTTGGCCAATCAAAAAGGTGGCGTTGGCAAAACTACCACCACTATCAACTTAGCCGCGTCATTGGCCACATTGGAAAAATCGGTTCTTGTTGTTGACGCAGATCCACAGGCTAACGCCTCGAGTGGGTTGGGTGTGGACATCAGCGAGGTGGAATGTTCCATCTATGAATGTATCATTGACCACGCCGATGTGCGCGACGCCATATACACCACTGATATAGACGGATTAGATATCATACCCAGCCACATCGACTTGGTGGGCGCGGAGATAGAAATGCTGAACTTGGAGAACAGGGAGAAAGTTATTAAATCAATCCTCGAACCACTGAAAGAGGAATACGATTATATTCTGATTGACTGCTCACCATCATTGGGACTCATCACCGTCAACTCGCTAACAGCGGCCGACTCGGTGATTATCCCCGTGCAATGCGAGTATTTTGCGCTTGAAGGTATTAGCAAATTGCTCAACACAATCAAGATAATCAAAAGCAAACTAAACCCCAAATTGGAAATTGAAGGATTTTTATTGACCATGTACGACTCTCGGTTACGCTTGGCCAACCAAATTTATGACGAAGTGAAGCGGCATTTCCAAGAGTTGGTTTTCAAGACGGTCATCCAGCGTAATGTCAAACTTTCGGAGAGTCCCAGCCACGGTCTTCCCGTCATTCTATATGACGCCGATTCAACAGGAGCCAAGAATCATTTAGCTTTGGCCAAGGAGATTATCACCAAAAACGACAAGAAATAGCTCCGGATAAAAGGTTTGGCAGGCATGACACAATATTTGAGGATGTAAAAATGGCAGTTAGAAAAAAATTCAACGCATTAGGGCGCGGGCTTGACGCGCTTATTTCGACAGAAGCTGTGCGTACGCAAGGCTCCTCCACAATCAACGAAATACCAATTGACCAGATTGAGCCCAATGCTGACCAGCCACGTAATTCGTTCAACGAGGAGGCTCTGGAAGAGTTGGCACACAGCATCAAGGAAATAGGTATCATACAGCCTATCACGCTGAGACAGGTTTCTGACAACCGATTTCAGATTATCGCGGGAGAACGCCGATGGCGCGCTTCGCAAATCGCGGGACTGAAAGCCATTCCTGCTTACATACGCACCATCAAAGACGAGAACGTCATGGAAATGGCGCTGGTGGAGAATATACAGCGCGAAGACCTCAACTCCATAGAAATAGCGTTGGCCTACGAGCACTTGCTGGAGCAATCGGGCATGACGCAAGAAAAAGTATCAGAGCGCGTTGGAAAGAGCCGAACGGCTATAACCAACTACCTGCGGCTTTTGAAATTGCCCGCGCAAGTGCAAATGTCACTACAGAAAAAAGAGATAGACATGGGGCACGCGCGTGCGCTTTTGGCCGTTGACAGCCCATCACTGCAACTCAAACTCTTCAAAGAAATACTGAAAAACGGTTGGTCTGTGCGCAAAGTGGAGGAGATGGCACAGCATCTTAAGAACGGCGATGACATCGAGAGTGGCAAAAAGAAAATCATGGCCAAGGCACAATTGCCCGAAGAATTTAAAACGCTCAAGAAGCGACTGTCAGACTTTTTCGACACGAAAGTGTCACTTTCTTACTCGGACAGGGGCAAAGGTAAAATCAGCATACCATTTAACAACGAAGAGGATCTTGAGCGTATTATCCATATTTTCGACAAACTAAAGCATCAAAACTAAGTGAGCGAGCGCACAACGATATTGTTCAAGCTATGCATCATTGTTGGGTGGGCATTGGGAGCACTCTGCGCGACAGCGCAAAGCGAGGTCGACTCTGTGAAAATTCCTATAGAAAAGAAAGCGCAAAAGCCAATGGTTTCGGTCGACTCTATCGACGCTTTGGATATTCTGCCAAACGGCGACAAAGAAATATTCCCTATAAATTCGACCGACAGCATGCCAGCAAGTCATAAACGCAACTGGGAAACTTGGACCCCAAGTCCAAAGCGTGCATTGTGGTTGGCATTGGTATTGCCAGGCGCAGGGCAAATATACAATCGCAAATTGTGGAAATTACCTATTATATATGGTGGATTTGTAGGTTGCGCTTATGCCATGAGATGGAACAACATGATGTATCGCGATTATAGCCAGGCCTATCTTGACATTATGGATGACGACCCCAATACACACAGCTACAACCAGTTTTTGCACTTAGGCAACCAAGTAACACCCGAGAATATGAAGCGCTGGCAAGACATATTCCGCAAGCGCAAAGACCGATATAGAAGATGGCGAGACCTTAGTTTCTTTGTATTGATAGGTGTTTACGCCCTCTCTGTGGTAGATGCTTACGTCGATGCGTCACTTTCAGAGTTTGATATTTCGCCCGATTTGAGCATGCGCGTGGCGCCAACGATCATTCACGGCAGCACTGATCGCAATCCCGTCAGTGGCTTGGCAATGGGTTTGCAATGCTGCTTGATATTTTAACAAATTCCAAAAGACAGGTAGCACAAGGTGGCATCATGTAGTATTGACACCATGCCGCACCCTGTTTTGACACGAAAAAGACTATGAATTTAAAAAAAATCATCATTGCGACTATGTTTTTTTGCGGTGTGTGCAGCATGCACGCCCAAATCCGCAAAACCGTAACCGTAACACAAGAAAACGGCGTTGAAGAAGAGATAGACTTGCCCGAGTCCATGACCCAAGAGCTTGACAGCCTTATGGGGCTTTATAATTCTAAGATGTATCTTAAGCCAAACGTAGACTGCAACATGCCCGACCAAAACGTTACCTATGAAAAAGAGGTCTACAAAGAGCGTTTGGCCAAGCTCCCCACTATCATCGAAATGCCTTACAACAGCATTGTACAGAAATTCATAGACCGATATAGCAACGAGTTGAGACATTCTGTAGCTTACATGTTGGGCGCTCAAAATTTCTACATTCCTATATTCGAGGAAGCCCTCGAGAGCTACAGACTACCGCTTGAGCTGAAGTATCTGCCGGTGATAGAGTCCGCGCTCAACCCCCAAGCAGTGTCGAAAGTTGGGGCAGCAGGCCTTTGGCAGTTCATGATAACCACGGGTAAACGATATGGTCTCGAGGTAAACTCATTAGTAGACGAGCGCAAAGACATCGTCAAATCTTCCTATGCGGCGGCCCACTACCTGAGCGACTTGTACAAAATATATAACGACTGGAATCTCGTGATAGCCGCATACAACTGTGGTCCAGAAAAAATAAACAAGGCTATAAGGCGCGAGAAAGGCGAAAAAGACTATTGGAAAATCTTTCCACGACTACCGCGCGAGACACGTGGATACGTCCCAGCCTTCATTGCGGCAAACTATATCATGAACTATTATTGTGAGCACAATATCTGCCCACTATCCACTGAGCTTCCAGCCAAGACAGACACGCTGATGCTCAACCGCAATGTGCATTTCGAACAGATAGCCCATGTCACGGGCATCAACGTGGAGCTGCTGCAAAGCCTCAACCCACAATACCGACAAAACATTGTCAATGGTTTGTCGAAGCCATCTTCATTGCGCATGCCCGAAAACATTCTCAATATTTTTATAGATAAAGAAGACTCTATCTACGCTTACGAAAAAGAGCAATATCTCAGCAAACGCAAAGAGGTAAAGATTGACAATGCCGACAGCTATGTGGTTGATAAAAACCAAGTGATGCTCCTCACGAGCGACGCCTCAGATAGCGACACAAATGTCAACAAGGGTAGCCGTTCGATCGTACACAAAAGTGGCAGTCGAAACAACCGACGCAATGCGCGCAACAACAAGCGTCATAGGCGCTCGTCACGCGCACGCTCCAAAAATGTCACCGTAAGAAAAGGCGACACCCTGAGTGAGATTGCCGCGCGCAACAACACCTCCGTGAAAAAACTACGTAAACTTAATGGTATCAAGGGCAACAACATCAGAGCTGGCAAAAAAATCAAAGTGAAATAAAAACCGAGCATCATCACCTATAATTTCTATCAACATGGACGAGCAAGAGCAGAGGAACATGGAGCGAGAAGCGGCTGATAACGAAATGATCAAGCAAGCCTTCGACCATTTGGTGCAGACTTATTTAGACTCTCCTCACCGCAAAAAGGTTGACATTATCACCAAAGCTTTCAACTTCGCCAAGCAGGCACACAAAGGTGTGAGACGATTGTCGGGAGAACCATACATTCTTCATCCCATAGCCGTCGCACAGATTGCATGCGAAGAAATGGGCTTAGGTTCCACCAGTATCTGCTCGGCATTGCTACACGATGTGGTTGAAGACACCGACTATACGGTCGAGGACATCCAAAATATCTTTGGCGAAAAGATCGCCCAGATAGTCGACGGGCTTACTAAAATCAGTGGAGGCATCTTCGGAGACCACGCATCCGCGCAAGCCGAGAACTTCAAAAAACTGCTCCTCACCATGAGCGACGACATTCGTGTCATCCTCATCAAGATTTGCGACCGCCTGCACAACATGCGCACATTGGCCTCGCAAGCACCCAACAAACAGTATAAAATAGCCGGCGAAACTCTTTACATCTACGCCCCTTTGGCCAACCGCCTCGGCCTAAACAAAATCAAGACCGAACTCGAAGACCTGAGTTTCCGCTACGAACACCCACAAGAGTACGCGGACATTGTGGGCAAACTCTCTTTCACCAAAGAACAACGCACCAAACTTTTCAACGATTTCACCGAACCGGTACGAAAGGCTTTAGACGAGATCGGACTGCAATACCACATCAAAGCACGCATCAAAAGTCCTTATTCTATATGGTGCAAGATGCAAAACAAGCATGTCACTTTCGATGAGATCTATGACATTCTCGCCGTCAGAATTATCTTTGCACCTAAAGATAGAGACAGTGAGATCAATGAGTGCTTCCATATCTACGTAATATTAAACCGCATTTACAAGAGCCACCCAGACCGATTCCGCGACTGGGTAAACCATCCCAAGGCCAATGGATACCAAGCTCTACACGCCACCATGATGTCCAAGAGTGGCCAATGGATAGAGGTGCAAATACGTTCAGAGCGTATGGACGAGATCGCGGAGCAGGGATTTGCCGCTCATTGGAAATACAAGGAAGGAAAAAACAAGAACGATGACGACGAGCTGAACAACTGGTTGAGCACCATCAAAGACATCCTCGACGACCCACAACCTGACGCAATGGATTTCTTGGACTCCATCAAGCTCAACCTTTTCGCTTCCGAAATATTTGTCTTTACACCCAAAGGAGAGGTTAAAACCATGCCCACCGGATGCACGGTGCTTGACTTCGCTTTCCATATACACACCGATTTGGGTAGCCATTGCATTGGCGCCAAGGTAAACCACCGGCTTGTTCCACTGAGTCATAAGCTCAACAGCGGAGACCAAGTGGAGGTGCTCACCTCAAAATCGCAACATGTACAGCCAGACTGGATAAACTTTGTGTCTACCGGCCGGGCCAAATCCAAAATACAGGCCGCCTTGCGTCGCAACCAGAGGGAAACCCAACGGAAAGGCGAGGACATTTTGAACAATTGGCTTAAAAACAACGGTTTGGAGCTCTCCACTTTTATCCTCGACCGCCTTTGCGAAATTCACGACACACAAAACCAAGAAAGTTTGCTGCGCGCTTTAGGCGAGCACACCATCATTCTCGGGGAGAAAGATGTTGAGGAGCTGCACAACAAGAAGAAAGACAACAGCTCTTCGAGATGGCTGAGATACGTTCCTTTTTTTGGGAAAAGCAAAAAACACGACGCCCCCGACACCGTGCTCCCCTCACCCAACCAGCTTCTTCTCGTTGGCAAAGACTTCAATCGCAAAAAGGCTTGCGTCATACGCGAGGACACTATCAACATGTATCTCTTTCCACATTGCTGTCACCCCATTCCCGGAGACGACATACTCGGATTTATAGACGGCAAGAACCACGTCGAAATACACAAACGCTCGTGCCCTGTAGCCACCAAACTTAAGACGAGTTTTGGACCTCGCCTTCTCGATGCCAAGTGGGACATGCACAAGGAACTCTTCTTTGACGCCACCGTAGAAGTGCATGGAATAGACCGAAATGGCATGCTTCATGACATCGCCGAGGTAATATCCAACAAGCTCAACGTTAACATTCGCCGCATGAACTTTGAGGCCGACGAGGGTATTTTCACGTGCAAAATAGCAATCCGCGTGCACGATCGAGACGAGGTGAAAGTGGTCATGGACCATCTCAAAAAGATAACAGACCTGCAAGAGATACAGCAAATCATGTAATCACCAAATCCTTATTACAGCTATTCTTATCCACGACGCCAAGCGCCACGTCTCTCGCCGCTTGCAAACACGTCGTGCCCGACACCTTTCTCATGGGGCATGATGGCATGGCATTGTTTTGAAGCGTCGATGATGCCATCAAAGCGTGCCGAACTTTCATAGAATACCATAAAGCCATCTTTACCAAAATGGGCATATAAAGAGATGAAAAACATCATCCACTCATGGCTCACCAATATCGGGATATGCCGTGAAAAACCATCGCCAGACATCCTTCGCCCATAACTGCCAACCAAAATTTGTCCAGTGGGCAACTGTTGTCAAGAGCCACTTGGCATCCACTTCTGTCATAAAAACTTCACTAAAAAGAGTGAAAGGTTTTCAACAGAAATAGCAATCGAAAACACTTGATTTCGGCATGAAATACAATTAGCCACGGTCTCCACCACTTGCCAATGGACCATTTTTATGCGTTGGTTTTGCGATTAGGCCCTAAACGTCATGCGTATAAGCCTTAAACACGACGTCATCGAACAGTAATCACGATGCCATTAGGCTCTAATCGTCATGCCATCAATGCCTAATGGCAAGACATAAGCATGCGATCGACACCACGATTTTAGCAAGAATTTCATAAAAAGATGATTTTCAGCACGTTGCGAAAACGTCTCATTTAGGGCGTATTTGCAAGCAGCACCACATGCGTTTGCAAATAACGGCTGCATTTGAAGGCTTTTGTCAGATATTTTCAAACAAGAAAACAAACCGCACGCCATCGCGTCAAGTGATGTTTCATGACCGCTCACACCAACCTGTCAAGTCTGTTTCTTATTTCCTTCAGCTCGTCGCGCACACCGATAAGCGTGTCCAAGACCTCCGAGGTACGATCCACCGCCGCGCGATTTTGGTGCATATACTTGCGCGCGGCGGCTATTTTAAAACCGCGCACCTTGATGAGATTATATATCACTTTGAGGTCTTCAATATCTCTTTCGGTATACTGCCTAACCCGTGTGGAGCTCACGGTCTTGGGCTTGAGGTTAGGAAACTCTGTCTCCCAATAGCGCAGCGTGCTCTCGTTCACGCCTATCATTTTGGCCACCTCTTTGATAGAGTAATAGAGTTTTTGTGGTTTGTTGGAATTCAATGACATAACACAGCGGAGCTTAGAGATTGATTGCAAAATTCTACGAGCGCGTTTCACCATGCGCCCACGCCTCATCCGCCATGCCCCAAGACGATAGTGACATGATCGCAAGTGACGTATAATGCAAAGTTAGCAAAAAGATTGAAGACACATCGGTTTTGTATCGATTATTTAGAAAAAAATAATAGATAGCGAATAAACCTTTGTCACTCACGGGCATTATGCCATCTTTTTTGTAACTTTGCACGAAATTATACAACAGAAAAATAACATAAATAGATAATTGAGATGATGACAGCCAACGAAATACGCGACGCTTTCAAGAAATTTTTTGAGTCAAAAGGTCACGTAATAGTCCCGTCCGCCCCGATGGTGGTCAAGGACGACCCGACGTTGATGTTTACCAATGCCGGCATGAACCAATGGAAGGATATTATCCTCGGCACCAAAGACCCTGAGCCTCGACGCCGAACCGACTCGCAGAAGTGCCTACGCGTGAGCGGCAAGCACAACGACTTGGAGGAGGTGGGCTACGACACATACCACCACACCATGTTCGAGATGCTGGGCAACTGGAGCTTTGGCGACTACTTCAAAGAGGGTGCCATAGACTACGCATGGGAGTTTTTGGTGGACGTGTTGCGCATAAACCCGGCCGACCTGTACGTGACGGTCTTCGAAGGCTCGCCCGAGGAACGCATACCGCGCGACGAAGAGGCGGCCAAGTATTGGGCCAAGCACGTGCCACAAGACCATATCATCAACGGCAACAAGCATGACAACTTCTGGGAGATGGGCGACACAGGCCCTTGTGGTCCATGCTCGGAAATACACATAGACTCTCGATCGGCCGAGGAGAAAGCCAAGACACCGGGCCGCGAGCTGGTGAACAAGGATAACCCACAAGTCATCGAGATCTGGAACATCGTGTTCATGCAGTTCAACCGCAAAGCTAACGGCACGTTAGAGCCATTGGCCATGAACGTGATAGACACGGGCATGGGCTTCGAGCGGTTGGTGCGCACGCTGCAAGGCAAGCAGTCTAACTACGACACCGACATCTTCCAGCCCATTATCAAAGAGATAGAGATACACTCCAAAAAGAAATATGGCTTCACCACCCCGTCCGGACCTCACGGAGCGCCAGCCAGCGAGCAGGAGAAAATAGACATTGCCATGCGCGTGGTGGCCGACCATCTGCGCACCGTGGCATTCTCCATCGCCGATGGGCAACTGCCCGGAAACGCCAAGGCAGGCTACGTTATCCGCCGCATATTGCGACGAGCCGTGCGCTATGCGTACACGTTCTTAGGGCAACGTAGCCCGTTCATGTTTAAGCTGCTGCCCATATTGATACAAGAGATGGGCGCCACCTACCCCGAGTTGCCAGCCCAACAAGAGCTTATCAGCCGCGTGGTGAAAGAAGAGGAAGACAGCTTCTTGCACACGCTGGAGAAAGGCATCCAGCTGCTCAACAGCGACATGGACGAACTGAAAGCCAAAGGACAGACGCGTCTGGACGGCGCCAACGCCTTCAGATTGTTTGACACTTACGGCTTCCCACTTGACCTCACGGAACTTATTTGTCGCGAGCACGGCTTTACAGTGGACGCGGAAGGCTTCAACGATGAGATGGCCAAGCAAAAATCGCGCGCCCGCAACGCGGCGGCGGTGAAGAATGGCGACTGGGTGACGCTACGAGAGGGCGAGCAGGAATTTGTGGGCTACGACTACTCGGAATGTGATTGCCACATCTTGCGCTACCGCGAAGTGACACAGAAAAAGGGTGTGTTTTATGAGCTGATCCTTGACCAGACACCCTTTTATGGGGAAATGGGCGGACAAGTGGGCGACCAAGGAACACTCAAGAACGAGCACGAAACGGTGAGCGTGGTGGACACCAAGCGAGAGAACAACCTGAGCGTTCACATCGTAAAGAAACTGCCCCAAAACCCCGAGGCGAAATTCAAGGCATGCGTCGACGTGGAGAAACGCGAGGCAAGCGCGGCCAATCACACGGCCACACACCTCTTGGACTACGCCCTGAAACAAGTGCTGGGAGACCACGTGGAGCAAAAAGGCTCGTATGTCAGCCCTGACACGCTGCGATTTGATTTCTCACACTTCCAAAAAGTGACCGACGAGGAGCTTCGCCAAGTGGAGCGATTGGTAAACAAGCTCATCCGCGCCGACTATGCGCTCGACGAGCATCGGGACACCCCCATAGAAAAAGCCAAGGAGATGGGGGCCGTAGCCCTTTTCGGAGAGAAATACGGCGACAAGGTGCGCGTGGTGCGATTTGGCCCGACATGTGAGTTTTGTGGCGGCATTCACGCCAAGAGCACCGGCGCCATAGGCATGTTCAAGATCATCTCCGAGAGCAGTGTGGCAGCGGGCGTGCGCCGTGTGGAGGCCATGACGGGCAAGACTTGCGAGGAAGCCATATACGTATTGGAAGACACCATGAAATATATTCGTGGCATGCTCAACAACGCCAAAGACCTGAAAGCCACCGTGATGAAGTTTGTGGACGAGAACGCGCGCATGAAAAAAGAAGTGGAGAGTTTTCGCGCCCAAGCCGTGGAACGCACGGCAAAAACGTTGGTGGAACGCATGAATGTGGTAAATGGCGTGAACGTGGTCAAGGCCGTGATACCGGCGGAACCCGCTTCAGCCAAAGATATCGTGTTCAAAATTCGAGAGCTTGTCGGCACGAATTTGCTGTGCGTGCTGGGTTCCGTGCATGGCGGCAAGCCCATGTTGTCAGTCATGTTGTCTGACGACATGGTGAAAGAACATCATCTCAACGCAGGCAACATGGTGCGCGAGGCGGCCAAACTCATTCAGGGCGGCGGTGGCGGACAGCCCCATTTCGCCCAAGCTGGCGGCAAAGACAAAGACGCTCTGTCTGTCGCGGTAGACAAGGTAGTGGCTTTGGCAGAGCTGTAACGACACTTTCCACAACGGGAGGGAGGCCTCGCGGCCTTCCTCCTGCCGTTTTTCTTGGCCTTTTGCGAGTTTCTTATAAATTTGTGTTTGGGCGGCATTTACTCGGCATGACACTTGGTGGGCAGTCGGGAAGGCACGCTTTAGGTAGCGAGAAGAGGTGTTCGTCGAAAGGCTTGGCCGGACAAATGCCCAATTTTACATTTCCGGCGGCATAGGCATATGAGACGCCAAGTCTCGGTTGGCTGCCCAACCAGAGCACGTGGCAGCCCAATTGCCGATAGCCATAAAGCAAAACACCGCAAAAAACAAACGTGACAGGAATGCAAATTGACATTCATTGGCTCGAAAATTGGTTTGACAGATTTAACGCACAGTACTTTGATGACAATCTGCCCAAACCGAGATTTCACATTGGACGAGCAAGGACACAGTTAGGAACAATGTCGTTCAAGCGCAAAAGAACTTGGGGTCGAACGACGCGATATGACTTTGCCATCGGCATAAGCAATTATTATGACCAGCCAGAGCACGGTTTTAAGAGCGTACTCTTGCATGAGATGATTCATCTTGCCATAGCCCATAGTGGCGTGAGAGACACCTCGCCACATGGCGTGTTGTTCCAAAAGATGATGCGACAACTCAACCACGATGGGTGGGACATACGTGTGTCGACACGAACGCAGGGTTTAGAGTATGCAAAATTGGATAAGGAAGAAAACAAGAGAGAGTTTGTGGTGTTGGCAATAGAAATGTCAGACGGCCGTTGTTTTTTGTCATCCGTCAATCCCAAATGTGCCCACCGACTCAACGCCGAGCTATCTCGCGTCAAAGAAATAGACCACTTCGCATGGTACATAACAACCGACAAGTGGTTTGAAAGAATGCCAAGAGTACGCAGTTTTCGCGGCCGACGCGTCAGCTCTCAATTGTTCAAGGAGAAAACTGAGGCCATGAAGCCATTGCCGTTTTAAACGCAAGACGCTCGCCTCGCCCACTTTCGACGCCCGCCCTCGCTATTCGGCAACTTGACTATCGGGCCAATTGACCAAAAAAAGTTTGTCGGTAGCGCGAGTAAAAGCGGTGTAAAGCCAATGGATATAATCGGGCGTGAGCATGTCGTCTGTCATGTATCCTTGGTCAACGTACACGTGTTGCCACTGTCCTCCCTGCGCCTTGTGACAAGTTACGGCATATGCGAACTTTACCTGCAAGGCGTTAAAATAGATGTCTTGGCGCAATTTGGCGAGGCGTTGGGGTTTCGTGGGCAAGTCCGCGTAATCCTCCATCACCTTGTTATACAAGTCCTCCATTTGCTCGCGAGAGAGAGCCGGCGCGTCGGTAGTGAGCGAATCCATGACGATTGTAACCTGTAATTCAAAGTCGTCGTAATCTGGAAATCGCAGCCACACGTCCGCAAAATGAAACCCATACAGCTCTCTGACATTGCGAACACGTAACACTTGCGCGCGATCTCCATTGGCAAGAAAAGACGGCGCCTTGATATCGACGTCAGCCTCGCCCTTTGAAACATTCTCGGTCCAAAAATAATTGTTGCGCACTATCATCAGCATATCATTCGAACAAAGCACCTCCTCACGGTCGAGTACCGCGTTACGGATGCCCTGGTTGTAAACATTGGCCCGCTTGTTGGATCGGGTTATGACGATGGTCTCATCCTCTCCCATTTGGCTATAACTTGTTTCCAAACTCTCAACAAGGTCTGCACCCGGCAGTTTCATAATATCCGCAAAACCCTTTAACGATATCCTTGGCAGACTGATAGGCTCATCGCGTGCTATCATTTGGCGGATAAGGGTGGCATTATATAGTATGCCCGAATCCGCGCTCTGTCTTAAAACCTCATCCAAATCACACTCATACACCCGCATGCCATATCCCGCGAGCACATCAGCACAAAGCGCCGGGGCCTCGGACTCACCCACGGGGGGCAGCTGCGCACGATCGCCGATGAGTAAAAGACGGCAATTGTCTCCGGCATAAACATATTTCATAAGATCGTCCAACAAACTGCCCGAGCCAAAAGCGTTGTCTCCAGACGGATAGTTTGACACCATGGAAGCCTCGTCCACGACAAAAAGCATGTTACGATAACGATTGTCATTGAGATTGAACACGCCATCAATACCTTGGTAAGCTTTCTCCCTATAGATGCGTCGATGCACAGTATAAGCAGGCATTGCACTGTTGAGCGACAACACTTTGGCCGCGCGCCCAGTAGGAGCCAACAGCATAAGTTTTTGCCCAAGACGCCTAAGGGCATTCACCATGACGCTGGCAATGGTAGTCTTGCCTGTTCCCGCCGATCCTCTCAGCACCATCACCGCGTTTGGCGAGCGGTCGGCCAAGAAGCGCGCGAAGGTCGCGAGGGCGTTGCGCTGGTCGTCGGTGGGGGCGAAATCGAGGTTTCGCAGGATATAATTGATAAATTCTGTTTGTGTCATAGCGCATTAGAGCGAAAAAACATCCATATTTATATAAAAAGACTGACAGCTCGCGAAGATATGTATCGATATTTTAGTACCTTTGCAAAAGTAGGCCTTTGTTGGACGAAGACAAAGTTAACGATAAAAGCCGAGAAATGAATATAGACCTGAAAAATAATTATATATTGAGCGGCTGCGCACTCACACTGCTTGTTTTGTGCGCGCTAAGCCTTCACCGTCCTGCACAATTTCAGCGTGAGCAGGCGGCAAGGGAGGCGGTAGTAAAGCGCAGGCTGTTGACGATAAAAGCCGCCGAGGAGCGTTACAAAAGCCAAAACGCGGTATATACAGGTAGCTTTGACAAACTGGTAGAAGCCAAATTGATAGCCGACTCCACAAAGATTATTCCCTTCTCTGACAACAAACCTTTCTCGCTCGAGGCTACCACTATCATTGGTAAGAGCGGCAAGCAAATACCTTTGATGGAGTGCAGCGCGGGCTACAAGGACTACCTGAACGGACTGGACGATGATGCCATAGCTGAAATCACAGAGAAAGCCAACGCCACGGGGCGTTTCCCCGGGCTCAAGATAGGCGATATCAACGAGCCTAACGATAATGCGCCCAATTGGCACTGACCGCCATCCCATGGCTTCAGGCAGCCTTTAATAGCAACAAGATGAGCCTTTAACGACAACATGAGCATGATGAATTACACCCAACCACCCCGAATGACCATACGCGTGAGCAATGGATCGCTCGCCTTTGCCATCGCCGAGAAAGAAACCGAGGAGCAGATAGTCTACAAACCATACACTATCAAGAGCGGCGTTTCCATCGCGGCCAATCTTCGGGAGGCTTTCAAAACAGAGCCGTTGTTACGCCACGACACCCACAGAGCTCGCGTTTTGGTAGACGAACCAGTGCTATTGATCCCCATAGAAGAATATAACGAGCAAAACATGAGCACCCTGTACCACCACAGCTTCCCCGGAACCGAAGGCTGTGCCGTGCTGGGAAACGTACTGCCAGAGCTTAAGGCCGTGGCCATCTTCGCGGTGAACAAGGATTTGAAGATGGTGGTGGAGGATCACTACACAGACGTAAAGTTCACCGCGCTGATGCAACCCGTGTGGCGATACATGCACCATCGTAGTTTCATAGGCATTCGCCGCAAACTCTTCGCCCATTTTCACGACGGATTGTTAGAACTTTTCAGCTTTGAGCGCAACCGCTTCTTGTTCAGTAACAGATATGATGTCAAGCACTCCAAAGACGCGCTTTATTTCATCCTTTTTGTATGGAAAGAGTTGGCTTTAGACCAACTCAAAGACGAACTATACCTCTCTGGCGACATCATTGACCGAGAAAACTTATTGCACGACTTGCAGCTTCACCTCAAAAAAGCAAGCGCGATAAACCCCTCGGCCGACTTCAATCGCGCACCAATGACTCGCATCAAGGACATTACCATGGACCTATTGACTCTCTACTTGGGTTAATCAAGCCAACCAAACATACCACACGTGCCATGAGAATTATCACCGGACAATATAAAGGCAGGCATTTTGACATACCACGCACGTTCAAGGCGCGCCCCACAACAGACTTTGCCAAGGAAAATATCTTCAACGTGATGAACGGATACATAGACCTCGAGGGAGTCTCGGCTCTCGACTTGTTTGCCGGTACGGGCAGCATCTCCTTGGAACTACTGTCGCGTGGTTGCGCCTCGGTGGTGAGCGTGGAGTCTGACAGAGACCACGCCCGCTTTATTAAGCAATGCATGCAAAAGCTCGGCACCACATCAAGCATCCTCGTCAAAGGCGATGTCTTCCGTTTCGTGAAATCCTGCCACAAGGCGTTCGATTTCATTTTTGCCGACCCTCCTTACGCGTTGGAACAATTGCCAACGCTCCCAGACCTCATATTTCAACATCAACTGCTCAACGAGGATGGCATTTTTGTCCTCGAGCACGGCAAGAAGTATGATTTCTCTGCGCACGAACACTTCGTGGAACACCGCGCTTACGGTAGCGTGAACTTCAGCATTTTCAGATAGATCGCTACATGAGCGGGCTGACAATACGAAGCGCGCTCTCGCACAGTCTGGTCAAAAAAGAGCGACTCTCCACCTCGCGCACCTCTTCTATGAGCTGGCAATGTTTTTGGTCATTCAAGAAAACACGCTTTATTCTCAACGCCATGTCACGATCGTAAAAGAAGATGTTAGACTCGAAATTATGCTCGAAGCTACGAAAATCTACGTTGGTGCTCCCACAGGTAGATATCAAGTCATCACTCACCAACAATTTGGAGTGATTAAATCCATCAGCGTACAGATACACCTTGACTCCTGCCTCGAGCGTCTCCATGACGTATGACATGCTGGCCCACTCCACTATTTTTGTGTCACTGCGGCGCGGAAGCATCAACCTCACGTCCACACCAGTGAGTGCCGCCGTGCGCATGGCAAACATGACCGGCTCTGAGGGCAAGAAATAGGGACTCTCCATATACACATATCGTCGTGCCTCGTACAATATTCTGACATAGCCTTGCATGATGTCGCGCCACGGAGACACGGGCGAACTCGTTACCACCTGCGCCAAACAGCTATTGCGTATCATTGGGTTTTGCTCGGGATAGTAATCATGGTTGGTAATGAGCGTACGGTCCACGAAATACCAATCCACCAAAAAGGCTCGCTGAATACCATACACTGCCCCACCCCTCACCATCAGATGGGTGTCGCGCCATGGCATGTCTCCCAATCCCTTAACGTAGCGTGTGGCAATATTGTAACCACCGACAAAGCCAACAGAGCCATCGATCACAATGAGCTTGCGATGGTTACGATAGTTCACCTTGGAGGTAAACAAAGGAAATTTAACAGGCATGAAGGCGTGAACATCCACGCCACCATTGCGCATGCGCTCAAAAAAAGAGTTTTTCACACGCCAACAACCCACGTCGTCATAGATGACACGCACCTCCACGCCCTCGCTGGCCTTGTCTATCAAGGCATCGGCCACAAGGTTGCCCAGCTCGTCGTCGTTGAAAATGTACATGCCTACATGTATATGGTGGCGTGCCTTGGCTATCTCGCGCAACAGGGCAGGAAAGAACTCGTAGCCGCTTGTGTATATCTCCGCCTCATTGTCCTTGAACGGCAACGCCATATTCTGGTTGTAGAAAAAATATATCAACGACCGATACGACAGAGGCATCGTCAGGTCTTCTTGCTCCAAAAACTCTGTCATGGACCGCTTGGTGAGCTGATCAAGCGATGTCTGGCTGATGTAACGCTCCTTGCGCCGGTTCTGACCGAAAAAGATATATAGCACCAACCCTACCAAAGGCAGGAACCACAACGCCAAAATCCACGCCATGGTCTTGGCCGGTTGGCGATTGTCCATCAATATCCTGACCATCACTCCAATGATGATCACACCATAAAGTGCGCCCCATATCCAATGCAAATATTCCATATCACAAGCCACTTAAACTGTCATACCACCTCACTCTTGTTTCTTCTTCTGTATGTATGCCAACTGTTTCAAAGCAAAACCACTGCTGGCAGGATCGGACAACAACTCTTTGAGCAACAGCTCGGCCTCATCATATCGCTTTGATCGCACCAACAAGAAAGCCTTGCGCCGACGCAAAAAACTCATGAATGTCGCCACCTCGCGCATAGACTCATCGCTCCTCAGCCCGGCGTCGCTGTTAAACATGGCCGACAAGTCGTCCAAAAAAGAGTCGATGAAAAACATGGCTCGAAAGTCATGCCCATTTACCAAGCAGTTTATAAACATTTTCATATAGTCCACTCGGCGAACTTGCAAAGTGATTTGGAGGTAGTATGACGCCTTACGATATTGGCGCAAATGGGTATAACAAGCTCCCACCATATAGCATATCTCCATGAAAGCGGCCCTTGCCGCTGTTGGCATCTGATAGTAACTTTCCTGCATCTGCTCGAAAATATTTTCCAAACAGCGTACGCTCTCATAGAAACGGCCTTGATCATAAAGAGCCCTGCCACGTAGCAGCGCCTGTCCGTAACGTGGGTTGCGCAGGCTACAAAGCATCTTTTCCTCCTCGTTCATGTCCGCCACATTTCCATTTTGCTCCTTGGCCATAGCCTCTTTCCAAACGTATCTAAAACGTTCCAACCGTTTCTGCGAGGGCTGCAAGTCGCAACCCATGAGCACACTACACATCTGTTTGTGCCGGTCCATGTGCTGTTCGCTCACCGCTCGGCTCATAGACACTGGCGTTAACGCCATTGTAACACGATAGTAGAGGGTATCGGGCGTTTGCCCTTCTTGCTTGAAATGGATAGTCAGATGGCGCATCCGCACAGGGTCGCGAGGGTCGTAATAGTCGAGCAACGCCACTGCCGAGTGGCACATAAACCGTCCTTCGTCCACGAGCGCCGTTTTTACGTCGAAGGAGGCGATAGCATCTGGATTGTCAATCATCACCACTCGTTCGCCGCGCGTCAGCGAAAAATGTCTCATTACGATATCCGTCAATCCCATTGCGGAAGCCAAAAGCTGTTGCAGTGGCACCGTAGCTTCGTCGTCGTGCCAATCAGGCCCCGCCTCTTGGTACATCATTTCCAATTCGCTGACAAGAAACTGCTCTCGCTGCTTTGTCGCGTCACGTTTTTCAGCGTCATGATTGAGCGCGCCCTTGGCATCGTCAAGCCGCTCTTTGATGACGGAAACAAAGTCGTGGTGCCATTTGAAAGCCTCTTGCATAGCTCTCTCTAACATCTCCTTGGCCTTACCCTCATCGAGCAACAACATGCCCATTATGTGCACATGCACCTTGCCACGAGTTCCGTCTATCGAGTAGACGAGCCGGCATATCTCCGCTTGAAAGTTGATATCGTTGCATACCTGGCGCACCGTCTCTATATAGTCAAGCTCCGTCTCGTAAAAAAAAGGATATAGCAAGCGCACGTATGGCTCCGCGTTTTGCACGTTAAGCCTAAAATGCCCACTCTGATACTGATAAGTGCCGATATAGTTTCCGTCGTCTTTCTCCCATTGCACCGTGCAATTGAGCATGCCCAACGCACCGCTCACAACGCGTTTCATGTGGGCGGCGTCGAGGTTGCCAAGTCCCACACGTGCGTCATGGCGCATGTATCGCAACACAAGCGTCGCTACAACCGCAATACATGCGATAGCCAAAACCACAAATATGATATAAATTTTTATCATGCTCTGACTGCAAACTTACTGAAAATAAATGATAAATGCTTTTTATTGAGCCACAAAAATGCTTTTTGTGCCACAAAATACACTATGAAACCATCCACTGCGAAACATTCGATACACCAAAAGGGCGCACTGGAAGACAACAATATGAAAGGCTTGAAAAAAACTGACAAAAGCACGTTCAAAACTCGCGTATTTACAAACCATAGACACCTTGGGCGCAAATACGCCAAACACGAGCGTTTTTCACAATTGTCTACAGGGCAATAAGTTAGAGAGAAACGGAAGAAAATCAGACAAAAAAGTTTTCAGCACAACATACCATTAAGGCCTAATCGCAACAGGATTAAGCCTTTGACGACGGACGATTAAAGCCAAAACGACTCTTCATTAATACCTAATCGTGCCACCATTGCTTACCAATGGCATCTTGGGCACAAGAAAAAGGCGCCCACTGCGCAATTTTGACACGACACGATGACTCTTTCATCTCTAAAACAGCAAGTCCTCAAAGCCCTGTTTTCGTGATAAATATTTGACAAATAACACAAGGCACCATCGCCCACACAAAGCCAATCGATCTTTAGAAATCTAAAGCACAATGTTGCTGCCCAACTGTTTAGCCAACTTGTTGCGCATGTTCTGCATGTCCTGGTATTCTGCCAAGAGCTCTGCCAAGAGCGTGGCATCTGTACCCGCCTGGCTAATTTGCGTTTGCAAGTCTTTGAGATGATGCTCCACATAGTCCATGCGAAAATCGAGAAGCAGATGGTTTGTCTGGGCGCGCAAATCGCGCAAATCGTTTTCTTCACGTACTTTTCGATCTTCCTCGCCAACAACTTGCTCCTTCTTCACGTTCGGCAAGTGGTAACTGTCCGCTGTCATGGCGATGGCAACCTTGCTCATACGAATGTCATCGTGATGCACAAAATAGGTCTCGGCCACGAAATTGGCGTCGTCACTCATGGCTACAGCCTCTCTCAAAATATCGTTGTATACTGGCTCTTGAAAAGCTAAGTTGTCACGGTCAAGGCTATAATGGATATATTGCGCCACCGTGAAATCACGCACATTACCCTCTTCGTCTTCCACATTCTCATAGATAACGCGCTCGCCATGCCGCACCACTATCTGCGTGAGCAGGCTCTCCACCTTGGCTGCCTGCCCCAATGGGTCGGCGGAGGTGATGGGAGGGATTTCCGCGGCCGCGGTCACGGAGGAAGGCTCTGCCCCAACCTGCTCTGGCTCCAAGACCTTTTTGGAACGCCGATTGCGAATAAGGATATTCATTTGGCTGATGAGCGAGTACTCTTTGGTACCCGTGCGAATGGCGCAATCGTGAATGTAAGAGTCGCGGAGAATTTGGTTTTGTACATGCGACACCGACTCTATGATGGAACCAATAGCAGCAGTGCGCTTGGCAGGGTCGGTTTCGCCCTTGAGCAGCAAGTCTGACTTGAAGCGTATGAAATCCACGGCATTTCTTTCAACATATTGTTTAATTTCGTCAGCCGTGTGGTTACGGGCGTACTCATCTGGGTCTAATCCGTCTGGCATGAGCACCACCTTGAGGTTCATGCCCTCTGAAAGAAGCATGTCAGTGCCCCTTAAGGCGGCGTGAAGCCCCGCCTCGTCATTGTCGTAGACAAGCGTGATGTTTGACGTGAAGCGATGCAACGTATGTATTTGGTGGTAGCTAAGCGCCGTGCCTGAGTTGGCCACGACATTCTCTATGCCGCTCTGGTACATGGAGATAACATCGGCTTGTCCCTCTACCAAGAACACGTGATCTTCCTTGACAATAGCTTTTTTGGCCTGCCAAATACCATATAGCTCGCGGTCTTTTTGGTAAACGTCGCTCGCTGGCGAGTTGACGTATTTTTGGTTTATACCCTTGGTTCGGCTGTCCAAGACACGAGCGGTGAAGCCCACCACCTTGCCGCTCACGCCTATCCACGGGAACACCACTCGCCCGGCATAACGATCTATTAGCTCGCCATGATCGGTTTTGAAACAAATGCCGGTGGACAGCAAGAACTCCTCTTTGTATCCTTGCCGCAAGGCCTCAAGGCCAAGAGCCTGACGGTCAAGCAAGTCATAGCCCAGCCGAAACTTCTTGATGACATCATCGCGAAAACCCCTGCTACGAAAATACCGCAAGCCAATGGCCACGCCATCAGCATGGTTGTGAAGCAAATCCTCAAAATACTTGCATGCCCACTCGTTGACTATGAACATGGACTCGCGTTTGCCCTGCTCCTCTTTCTCCTCGTCGGTGAGTTCACGCTCTTTGATCTCAATATGGTATTTGTTAGCGAGCCAACGCAAAGCCTCAGGATATGTCATCTGCTCATGTTCCATGACAAAATTGACAGGCGTTCCACCCTTGCCACAGCCGAAACAGTGGCACGTGCCACGAGCCGGCGAAACAAAAAAAGATGGTGTTTTCTCATTGTGAAACGGGCAAAGCCCCTTGTAGTTGGCCCCCGCTTTCTTGAGCGCAACGAACTCTGACACCACCTCCACGATATTGGCGGCATCCTTAATTCTCTCTACGGTTTGTCGGTCTATCATATATAATCCAGTCTCGATGTAGGGCAAAGGTACGCTTTTTTCTCTGCCAGATGATACAAAAAAAGCTAAAATTAATATCCAATCGTAGATGTTACACAGCCAAGAAACGCATCAGGATGCACATAGACTCTGTTTTTGTACGTTTTGTTTGGTCAAGACGCAAAAAAATAGTAATTTTGCTGGGTAGTACACATATATTATATATAGCATAAAAAACATGAAACTCAAAATAGTTGTGCTTGCCAAGCAAGTGCCTGACACAAGAAATGTGGGCAAAGACGCGATGACCGCACAAGGCACGGTGAACCGAGCCGCTCTGCCCGCCATCTTCAATCCAGAAGATTTGAACGCTTTGGAGCAGGCTCTTCGCCTAAAAGAAAGCCACCCGGGATCTACCGTTGGCGTGCTCACGATGGGGCCTCCAAGAGCCGGTGAGATTATTCGTCAAGGGCTGTACCGTGGCGCGGACACTGGCTGGCTGCTCACAGACCGCAAGTTTGCGGGCGCGGACACGTTGGCTACGTCGTACGCCTTGTCTATGGCTATACGCAAGATAGGGCCGGTGGACATTATCATCGGTGGCCGCCAAGCCATTGATGGCGACACCGCGCAGGTGGGACCGCAGGTGGCTCAAAAATTAGGGCTGAACCAAGTGACCTATGCCGAGGAGATTTTGAAGATAGAAAATGGGCATGCCACCATTCGCCGATACATCGATGGCGGCGTGGAAACCGTGGTGGCTCCACTCCCGGTGTTGATCACCGTGAACGGAACGGCCGCTCCGGCACGCCCATGCAACGTGAAGTTGGTAATGAAATACAAATACGCCACCTGCCCCATGGAGCGCAAAGGAGACGAGCCATGGGCGGCCCTCTACGAGTCGAGACCTTACCTTACGCTCAACCAATGGAGCGTGGCAGACGTTAATGCCGACGAGGAGCAGTGCGGATTGTCGGGCTCACCCACTAAGGTGAAGGCCGTTCAGAACATTGTGTTCCAAGCCAAGGAAAGCAAAAAAATGACTGATAGCGACGCAGACATCGAGGGATTGATGAAAGAACTTATCAGCGAAAAAATTATTTGACAACATAGACCGTGCCTTCGGGCCATCCAACAAATATGAATAACGTTTTTGTATATTGCGAAATAGAAGGGACAACCGTGCAGGAAGTGTCTCAAGAACTACTGAGCAAAGGTCGCAAATTGGCCGATGAGTTAGGCGTAAAGCTACATGCCGTAGTGGCTGGCGCAGGCGTTAAGGGGAAAGTGGAGAGCCAAATTCTGCCCTACGGAGTGGACAAGCTCTTTGTCTTCGACGGCGAGGGACTTTTTCCATACACATCCGCACCTCATACAGACATACTTGTAAACCTATTTAAAGAGGAGAAACCGCAGATCTGTTTGATGGGCGCCACCGTCATAGGACGTGACCTTGGCCCACGCGTCTCTTCCTCGTTAACCTCCGGATTGACGGCCGATTGCACGCAATTGGAGATCGGCGACTATGAGGATAAGAAGTCGGGCAAGCTCTACAAGAACTTGCTCTACCAAATCAGGCCCGCTTTTGGCGGCAACATTGTGGCCACCATTGTGAACCCTGACCACAGACCGCAAATGGCAACCGTGCGATCAGGCGTGATGAAGCGAGAGATTGTGGATAACGATTACAAAGGCGAGGTGGTTTATCCCAACGTCGCCGACTACGTACCAGAGACCGATTACGTGGTGAAAGTGATTGACCGCCATGTGCAAGCGGCACAGAATAACCTCAAGGCTTCGCCCATCGTGGTGGCTGGTGGCTATGGAATGGGCTCGAAAGAAGCTTTTGCCAAGCTATACGATTTGGCCGAGGTGCTGCACGCCGAGGTGGGCGCCAGTCGCGCTGCCGTGGACGCAGGATGGCTGGATAACAGCCGTCAGGTAGGACAAACTGGCGTGACAGTGCATCCGAAAGTGTATTTCGCGTTTGGCATCTCGGGGCAAATCCAGCACATAGCCGGCATGCAAGACGCAGGCATCATTATCGCCGTGAACAACGATCCGGACGCTCCCATCAACGCCATAGCCGACTATGTTATCAACGGTAACGCCGAGGAAGTCATCCCCAAGATGATAAAATACTACAAACAAAACAGCAAATAACACGCCTTCCGCGCTTCTTTGCACGGACTTCAATGACGAAACAGAATAAAATCAGCACCATGTCCAATTATTATACAGACCATCCCGAGATAGGATTTCATCTCAACCATCCATTGATGAAGAGGATCGTGGAACTAAAGGAACGCAATTACGCAGACCGAGACAAGTTCGACGAGGCTCCCGTAAACTATGACGATGCCATAGAGAATTACAAGCAACTACTCGAAATAACGGGTGATATCACGGCCAACATTATCGGTCCCAACTCTGAGAGCGTGGATCAGGAGGGACCTCACCTCGAGAATGGCCGTATGCTTTACGCCTCGAAGACCAAGGAAAACATACAAGCCACGCGGCAAGCTGGCCTTTGGGGTGTGTCCATGCCACGCCAATATGACGGCTTGAACATTCCCATCACCATTTTCTCAATGCTTTCAGAGATGATGGGCATGGCCGACTCCGGCTTCCAAAACATTTGGAGTTTGCAAAGCTGCATAGACACATTGTACGAGTTTGGCTCTGAGGAGCAAAAAGAAAAATATATTCCTCGTGTCTCCGCTGGCGAGACAATGTCCATGGATTTGACAGAGCCAGACGCAGGATCGGACCTGCAAAGCGTGATGCTCAAGGCTACTCAAGACAAGGACGGCACATGGAGGCTGAATGGAGTAAAGCGTTTTATCACCAATGGTGACTCTGACATACACTTGGTTTTGGCCCGATCGGAAGCAGGAACGAAAGATGGTCGAGGCCTGTCCATGTTCATTTACGACAAGCGCGACGGCGGAGTGACCGTGCGCCACATAGAGAACAAACTCGGCATTCATGGCAGCCCAACCTGCGAATTGGTCTTCAAGAACGCCAAAGCGGAGCTTTGTGGAGACCGCCGCATGGGTCTAATCAAATACGTGATGAGCCTGATGAACGGCGCTCGCCTTGGCATTGCCGCCCAATCAGTGGGGCTGTCACAAGAGGCTTACAACGAAGCTGTGAGCTACGCAAAGGCTCGCGCACAATTCGGTAAGAACATTATCACTTTCCCCGCGGTGTACGACATGCTGTCTCGAATGAAAGCCAAGCTCGACGCTGGGCGCGCGATATTGTACCAAACATCGCGCTACGTTGACATTTACAAAACGCTTGAGGATATCTCAAAAGAGCGAAAGCTGAGCCCCGAGGAGCGAAACGAGATGAAAACATACCATCGTCTCGCCGACGCGCTTACCCCTTTGAGCAAGGGAATGGCCTCTGAATACGCCAATCAAAACGCTTACGATTGCATTTCGGTACATGGTGGCTCTGGCTTCATCATGGAATACAAATGCCAACGTTTATACCGCGACGCTCGAATATTCTCAATTTACGAGGGCACCACACAGTTGCAAGTGGTGGCTGCCATCCGTTTCATCACCAACGGCACCTACCTTGACATCATCCAAGAGTTGCTACAGGGTGAAATTTCCGATGAGCTGAAGCCCTACCGAGAGCGCATTGCCCATTGCGTGGAGTTGTACAGCCGGGCCATCGAGAAAGTAAAGGCAGGCACTAACCAAGAGCAACACGACTATTTGGGACGCCGCTTGTATGACATGACGGGCGAAATCATCATGTCATTGCTGCTTATCAATGACGCCTCAAAAGCTCCAGAGCTTTTTGCCAAGAGCGCAAGGCTTTACACTCGACTGACAGAAGAACATGTTGTCGGACACACTGCATTCATCGAATCTTTTGACATCACCGACCTTGATGATTGCAAGTTTGTATCCGTAACAGAGGCATGACCGCGGCATGAACAAACAAAACAAGTCTCACCCACTAAATATGTGGGTGGGGCTTTTTAATATTGAAACAACATAAAAACACTATTCCCAAAACTATAAACGTTCATTTCACATAACGTAAAGATAGTTTTTTACCATGTAAAAAGTATTCTTGTAAACCGTGAACGTCTATTTTATACAAAACAAACATCCCTTTCACACATCACTAACACCCCAATTTATAAGGATTATAGCAAAAAACAATTATGAAATCACTGCGTGAGATTTACCGCATAGGTAAAGGTCCTTCGTCGAGTCACACCATGGGACCGCAAAAAGCCGCCCAAGTTTATTTATCCAAACATCCCAACGCCAAACGTTTTCGCGTCACGTTGTATGGCAGTTTGGCCGCCACGGGGCGCGGGCATATGACCGACGTGGCCATCACTGAGGTGCTCAGTCCCACGGCGCCAGTGGAGATCGTATGGGAAAAGAGCGTGTTTATGAAGTTCCATCCTAACGCCATGCTCTTCGAAACCGAAAAGGGAGAGCCATGGAAGGCATACAGCGTGGGCGGCGGCGCTATCTCTGAAGGCCCTCATCCCACAGGATTGTTTCCCGAAAGCAAGGATATCTACAAGCTCACACACCTCCTGGATATCTTGGATTGGTGCGACAAGAATGGTCGTACCCTATGGGAATACGTAGAGGCATACGAGGAACCGTCCATTTGGAACTATCTATTGGAAGTGTGGGAAACCATGAAAGAGGCCGTTGAGCGTGGTATCAACAAAGACGGAGTTCTACCCGGTCCTCTCAACTTACAGCGCAAGGCATCGTCATATTACATCAAAGCCACAGGATATAAGCAGAGCTTACAGACTCGCGGACTGGTCTATGCCTACGCCCTTGCCGTAAGCGAGGAAAACGCATCGGGAGGCACTGTCGTCACGGCGCCCACCTGTGGCAGTTGCGGTGTATTGCCCGCCGTACTATATCACCTTGCCAGTGGGCACAATTTCAATGACCGCAAGATTATCCACGCCTTAGCCACGGCTGGTCTTATTGGCAACATCGTCAAAGAGAACGCCTCCATATCGGGTGCCGACGTGGGTTGTCAGGGTGAAGTGGGAACAGCTTGTGCCATGGCCTCGGCAGCCGCCTGCCAGCTATTTGGCGGCAGTCCGGCACAAATAGAATACGCTGCAGAGATGGGGCTCGAACACCATTTGGGCATGACATGCGACCCTATATGCGGACTCGTGCAAATTCCTTGCATTGAGCGCAACGCTTTCGCAGCCACCCGCGCCCTTGATTGCAACCTCTATGCGTCGTTCAGCGACGGCAAACATCGTGTGGACTTTGACCGCGTGGTGGAGGTGATGAAACAAACTGGGCACGCTATTCCGTCACTTTATAAAGAGACATCAGAAGGCGGACTGGCCACAGCGCTCGACTATTTCTCCTATCCTGAGTAAACTTTTCAGCACCCAGCCTTCATACTACATCAATCCATGAGAAAAGTTATTGTTGTTTTTTTCGGTTTGACGGTATCGTTCATGGCATCCACTTCCTGCCGAATGCAACCGTCACATAACCTTGGCGATACCGTTGAGGCCAAATATTTCGAGCCAGAAGACACGGCCACGCTTGTAGCCATGCGAGCCAAAGCAACCGATACAACAACCGTGGACAGCTCTGACATTTTCTATATCGGCAATGCTTCCACACGCCACCGCGTGCAGCTCGTGGGCTATCCGCATCGGCAAGACAGCGCCATATACGCCAAAGGCAAACACGTCAAGGTGACAGGCAACGCCGACTTTGGGCACGTGGTGCGTGCAAAATTCTACATAACCGACAAGGGCGACACCCTTGTCACACTGCTGGAAGAGTGGAAGCCAGCCGCCGCGAACCCATAAAGAGGGCCTTTGCACCTAAAGCGTGCCGCCCGATGGCGTTTTCGTCACGCCAAGACGCACATGTCCCTCCACACGCAAGGCCCGCGCCGTTTATGGCGCGGGCCTTGCGTGTATAGTGGCATACCTTTAGCCTAACCTATCATCATCAACCTGATCTCATCCCACGTGATGTCCGCTCGGCAAGCATCTTTTACGTCTCTTATCGTCGCTCCCTCAGGCAACTGGCTGATGGCGTGCCTGATAGCCTTCACTTTTGAGGCCCCTATCACCTTGTCAGCGGATATATCCCCCGACTTGACAAATCGTCCCAAATGCCCATAGACGGTGCCAAGAGTCAACCCACGCTCCTTGGCAATGTCCGCTGGCGTTTGCCCCTGCTTAAACATCTCATAAGTCAACCTGTATGTTTCACCTTTCTTGCGCTTGCTTTTACGCTCCGCTTCCCCATTCTGGCCATTGTCGTCAGTAGTCCCAAATGGCGTGCCGGAATTTTTGCGCCGGCGGCGAGGGCGCGACGAGCGGGCGCCAGGACTTACCACGTCCATGGCGTCGAGCATGGCCTCTTGCTTGGCCATCATATAGCGAGGCACGTCAAAGGTCTCCTCTTCCATCTTTCGCAGCACTTTGTTCTTGGCCAAATAGCTCATCCACAACTCCTTGAATCGCTCTTCCATCAATGCGTTACCCTTGGCGTTTTGGCTCTCAGCCCGCTTGGTTTTCTCAATAGTATCGCTCAACTGCGCCTCGATGGCATCAAGAAAATAACCGGCCCCACGCTTCACCCGCTCCAAAAAATCGTTTTCACGCAACTCATCAACCTTCATGGCGCGCATCTTGCTCTGCCACTTGTAGGCCACATCCATCACGCTCGTCTTGATGTTTCGCACCACATCGCCATGCAGCGTGGTCAGAGACTGGCAACCTTTAAAATACTCCAGCAATGTGCGGTACACCAACTGCTCCGCCTGATACAGTTCTCCAAAATCAAAAAGATCCAACAGTTGAAACCTGAAATACTCATCTTTCAGGTCAGACAGTGACTCAACGCTCCGCTCGGCAGCCTCTCGCTGGTGCACTATATAGTCAGATACCCTATGGTCATTGATAATACAGCTCTCGTGAATGGGCGACGCCAACACCAATCCCTCAAGGCTCTTGCAGCGACTCAGCGCCACATACACCTGCCCTGACGCGAACGATCTTCCCGCATCGACGATGGCACGCTCAAACGTCAACCCTTGGCTTTTGTGTATGGTGATGGCCCATGCCAACCGCAATGGATATTGCCTGAACACCCCCTGCACCTGAGTCTCTATCACCTTGGTTTTCTCATTGATCACGTATTTCGCGTTTTCCCACTCCTGCGGTTCCACCTCGATGGGATTTGGGTCGTCGGTACAACGCACAACTATTTTTCCACCGTCCATGCCCACCACATGCCCTATGCGGCCGTTGTAATAGCGGCGAGCGCCGGACGCGTCGTTCTTGACAAACATAACCTGCGCCCCCGGTTTGAGTTCCAACCTCACATCGGCAGGATAGCTGTACTCCGGGAAGATGCCCTCTATCTTCGCCGTATACACATGGCTCTCGCCTTTGAGTTTGGCCAACTTGTTCTCATTGTAGCTATCGGCCATGCGATTGTGCGTGGTCAGGCGTATGTACCCATCCTCGGCCATGGGCGCGAAGGTGGGTTGATAGCGAGACCTGAGCATTTCCATGTCGCTGGCGGTGAGCTTGCCATCTCGTACATGGTTCAAAAGGTCGACAAAGGCCTTGTCTCGCTGCCTGAAAACTTGTGTCAACTGTATAGTCACGTAGCTGATTTGAGACAATGCCTTGCTTCCGAAAAAATAGGGCGTGTCATAGTGTCCACGCAGTATTTCTTCGTCTTGTGGTGTCACCACAGGGGTGAGCTGTTGCAAATCGCCTATCATCAACAATTGCACCCCACCAAAAGGCCTCGAATGATCGCGGTAGCGTCGCAGCACAGTGTCAATGGCATCGAGCAGGTCACTTCTCACCATTGATATCTCATCTATCACCACCATGTCCAACGTGCGGATTATTCTACGTTTCTCTTTGCCGAAATCATAGCGGTCCTTGATGGAGGTACCGGGAACGTAGGGCGACAAGGGCAACTGGAAAAACGAATGGATGGTCATGCCGCCAGCGTTGATGGCAGCTACGCCTGTGGGCGCCACCACTATCATACGTTTGGCCGAGTGCTCTCTCACCGCCTTCAGAAAGGTGGTCTTGCCCGTGCCAGCCTTGCCCGTGAGAAAAATGCTGATACCCGTATGTTCCACAAATTCCCATGCCGTTGCCAGTTCATTGTTTTGTTCCATCGTTCATGTATGGTTATATTCACACTATCATATCGTGCGCATCCAAGCGTCGCGCCACCACGGCTATCTCTCGCCACCGTGGACGACAGCACCACTACGTCATCATTTGACCAAGTGTCAAACGCATCGCATGGCACAAAGTAGTAGCGTTATCCAAAGTTACGCCATTTTTTACGAACCACCATCATTTTTTCAAAGTTTTCTCGTCTCCGCTCTAACAAGTCCCTACCTCCACGCCATGGCAAGAGGATCGTATCTGAAATGTCAAATAAACATCACAAAAAAAGGATACCCATCTTGTCACCTTATAGCGTGCCAAAAAACGTATCAACAGCCCATTGACATACGGCCGGGTAGGATTCATGGCGCGCCTGTCATCCCATTGGTACTTATTGGCAGCATGACAAAGGCCTAATCGCCACCCGAAAAGACGTTAATGGCAGTGTGAATAATGCCTCATCGCATCACGATTAAGTACTAAACACGAAGCCACTGTCTAACATTTTGGGGTAAAAAAGACCCGAAATTTTATAGCCTACTGACGCACAAGCATTTACAAAACAGCCCTCAGAATTGCGTATTTGTGGTCGAACGACTTCCCTTTTGCAAATACGCGAGCCACAAGAGACCTTTTGTCAACTATTTTCAAACTATTCATGCCATGTCAACATATATCGCCTTGCCATACCATTTTGCTCCAAAAATCCGCCCACCACGCTAACCCACGGCATCTTCAAGCCATTGAGCGAGTGAGCGGCATGCCACGGTATGGCGCCGGCACACCAGCCATCGAGTGTCGAAACGGCTGACAGCCACGCCTAAAAAACAACGGAGAGTGTTGCCACCTATCGCAAAAAACACTATTTTTGCAACATGGAAGCTGCAGAAAGCATGAACCTACATTCTCTCACACGCATCGCGCCGATGTTCATAGCGGGCATCGTCGTGGGCGACGCATGGGAGCAACACTTGGCATGGTGGGCGCTCGTAGTGGGTGGCGGCGTGCTGATAGCGGTGGCATTGGCGTTAGGACACAAGCACAACGGTTGGCAGGGGGCGTGCATCATGGCATGCTCGCTATTGGTAGGAGCGGCGCTCTCCATGCGACAAAAGCTCGTCACCACTCCGATAGAGACCGCATGCGAGGTGAGCTACTCGGCCATCGTGACCTCAGAGCCACAAGAAAAGGGTAAGACCATACGCTGCGACATAGCCATCTTGAAGATAGACGGGCTGCCACAGCGTCGTGCCATCAAGGTGAGAGCCACCTTGCTAAAAGACGCCGCCACCCGCCGCTGGCAGCATCTGCACGTGGGCGATGGCATCGAGGCTATGTCCACACTGGAGGCGCCCAAGGGATTTTTTAAGCCCACAAACTTTGATTACCCTCGATGGCTACGAGCGCATGGTTACCGAGCGCAAACATTCGTGCACTGGCTATATTGGCGCAAAGCGGCTGTCTCCACCACCACGCTATCTCGATGGGAACGCGTCACATTGCGCGCGCGGAAATTCAGGCAGGCATTGCTTGAGCGTTTGCAACAGCTTGGTATTGATCACGAACAGCTTGCCGTGGTAGCGGCTATGACCTTGGGAGACAAGAGCCACATTGGAAACGCGCTCAAAAATAACTATTCGGTCACGGGAGCCTCGCACGTGTTGGCCCTCTCGGGTCTTCATCTTGGCATCATCTATGCGCTGTTCACATTGCTAATAGGACGCTTTTGGCGGTGGCGATGGGTGGCACAGGGATTGACACTCGCCACGGCGTGGGCCTTTGTTGTGATGGTGGGCATGCCCATCAGCGCCATGCGGTCGGCCACCATGCTCACGGTGTATGCCGTTTGCCTGTTGTTGGGTCGACAAAGGGCATCCGTCAACACGTTGGCCTTCGCCGCATTGACGCTGCTTGTGGCCAACCCACTGGCTCTTTGGGACGTGGGATTTCAAATGTCGTTCATGGCAGTGCTGTCCATCATAGTATATTACCAACCCATACTCAGCTTGATCAAGCCACGATGGAAAATGGCCCGGTGGGTGTGGAGTCTGTGCGCATTGTCCGTAGCCGCCCAGATTGGCACCGCACCTTTGGTAGCCTATTATTTTGGGCGGTTCTCATGCTATTTCTTGCTCACCAATATCATTGCCATCCCAGCCGTCACTATCATTCTATATATGGGCATACTGATGGCGATGGCCACGCCCGCGCCCATCATCCAACACTTCTTGGGTACGGCGCTGGCGCACGTGGCCGCCACGCTCAACGACATATTGGGGCACATGGCCCAGTGGCCGGGAGCGAGTATAGAGCATATCCGGATGGGTACGGCACAACTGTGGCTTGTCTATGTGGTGATCATATCTATAACGGCATCCATCGCATACGCCATTCGCATGCGAAGGCAGAGGCTACTTGAAAATTTGGCCGTTCATCAATAATCATGGATAACAGGCACGGGGACATTGGCATTGGCAAGGATCGGGGATGCAAAACATAAAAAAACGCCGCACATCGTGCGGCGTCTCTTGATGATAAGGAGCGGCTATTGCTCGGGGAAATGCTCGTAAAGCCTCAGGGCATACTCACCAGCTAAGATATAAGCATACTCCATGACACTGGCTAAAGTGTGCTGATAGTGAACGGATCCCTTGTTGTCAATGAAGAAAAGCAAGCTCAATGGCAAGCCACTCGGTGTAGCTTCGTCTTGGCTCACCAACACGAGTGCGTTCGAGTTGACCTCCGACCGCCCAGCGATATATTTTTCCAAAGCCTCGCGATAGCGCGACATGTTGGTCTCCTCGCGCTTTTCATCCACAAACTTGATGCTGCGCACATCAAAAAAGACCTTGCGATTGACACGGCGCATGCCACTGGCCTCCATGCCTTTCCAGTTTTGAAACGAACCAGACACAAGTGTCATGGGAGACACCGTGACGATGGTGTTGTCAAAATTGCGCACCTTTACGGTGGTGAGATTCATCTCGATGACCGTGCCATCGGCAGTGGTTGAGGGAACCGTTATCCAATCGCCCACGTGCAACATGTCCGCGGAGGTGAGACGTATACCAGCCACCAACCCCTCGATGGTATCTTTGAACACCAACATCAACACAGCCGACATGGCACCAAGACCTGCGAAGAGCGTGATAGGATTGCGGTTGATAATGATAGACACCACGATGATGATAGCCACAAAAATGACGACAACCTGCAATAGTCCGCAGAAAGACGCGACATATTGGTGCAAATTGGCATGATGCCCACTCTCTATGAGCTTGAGGTTGTTGATGAAAACGACGAACAACCGCACCGTGGCAATAGTGATATAGACAGCCGTAAGCCTATTGAACAATTCCTGAAGCAAGGGGAATTGGAAAAAGACGACAGGCAAAAGTTGCCACACAACGATAGCAGGTACGATGCCGCAGGCAGCCAAAAGTACCGGTCTGCCCAAAAGAATGTCATCCCAATCGTTGGCCGTGCGACGTGTGAGACGAGCAACCAAAGGCAACACGATGCCTCGACAAAGGCGGTAAACGCCCCACGCCAAAGCTACGACAATGGTTATTAGGATGCCGTGACGCACCCACATTACAGCGTTGCCAGTGAGGCCACACTGCTTGATGAGATATTCTACAAGTACGATGATTTGTTCCATAAACGGTTTGTTATACGCTATTTGAATTCTATGAAATTGCCTTGTCAGTTTTTGAGCTTATTTTTTTGAACAAAGTGTAAGTAAGAGAAGAAACGCAGTGGACTACACGAGCGAGCGTACTTACGCATTGAACCAAACAGAAACCAAATGATGACAGGACGTAACCCACATGAAAGAGATATATAGTTGCGGTGGAAATTTATAAAAACCACCTATTATGCAAATATTGATTAGGGGCTGCACAGTATGGAGCAGACCTTGTCTTGAAATGCTCGCCCATTCTTGACGTGCATCACTCCCTGGTTGATGATGGCGAAACAGATGCGGTGCCCATTAGCCGCGGTGAGATAACCACACAGCGAACTTACTCCGGTGAGTGTGCCGGTCTTGGCGTGAACGTTGCCACGCGTGAACTGTGACTGCATGCGCCGCTTGAGCGTGCCATCCACGCCAGCGATGGGCAGGGCTGGCAAGAGATGGTTGAAGATATTCTCATTTTTATAGGCGTGGCGCAAAAGCCGCACCTCAAGCTCAGCGCTGATATAATTATAAAGTGACAATCCAGACCCGTCAGCAAAGCGATAGCGCGAACCATCATAACCTAACTTATTGACAAGTTGCTTGATCATATCCCTGGCTCCTTGGGCCGTGGCGGGCCTATTGCCCGTGGCGGCAGCCAACTGATAAAACATGGCCTCAGCGTAGAGGTTATCACTCTGTTTCAACATACGCATCAATATCTGGTCTATAGTGTGGAAACGACTCACGATACAGTTGGCGGTCTGTGGTTTTTGACGCTCACCAATGGCACCCGTGAGATATATACCGGCCTTGCGCAGCTCTGTATAAAACCGCTGCATGAACTCATCTTTTCGCGAGATAAGCAGGGGTGAGAGCACAGGGTTGTCATCATCCCAGCACCACCCCTCGCCCAAGGTGTCTGAATTTTTCATCGACTTGTCCGAATAGATATTGCCACGAATGGTGTCTACGCCCATTTTTCGCAATGCCTCAACAAACGATCGCATGTCGTCAGAATTGAAACGGGGGTCAAAGCCGCCCACGCAATACACGTCGCCAGAGAGTGTGCAGCTGTCCACCTTGCCCGTATAGCACAACTCTGTCTTAAACTGATAGTTCTCTCCAAACTTGTCAAGGGTGGCAATGGCTGTGACAACTTTCATCGTGGAAGCAGGGCGCATGAGCTGCCGCTCATTGAAACGGTAGATGGCCGAATCAGCATCCAAATCCCAAATCATTAGTCCAAGTTGGGAAGTTTGGAACATATCGTGCCGCAACAATTGGTCTATTTTAGACTGAACGCTCTTGGGCCACGGCAGCGTGTCATTGCGCATGACAATGGTATCGGTCCAAACCAAACTACTTTGGATAGTGTCGCTATCAGCCGACAACTCGTCCTCATAGACCTGTGCCCGTGTGGACACCGCGTAGAGAAGGAGGGAAAAACCGCAAAAAAATATTTTTAGATTACGAATGGATAACATATCACAACTGAATATTAATCTTCGCACATCTCTGGTTTGCGCTCATCAGCATGAGCTTTTGCAAGTGACGCCATGCGCTCGCGCAGACATTTCACGAAAGACGCTTCTTGATCAGGTTGGACTGTGGCATAGCGATTGTCGCCGTATTCAAGGATGAGGAAACGGCTCAAGCCAAAATTGGCAACCTGTGGACGACACGAACGAATTTGCGACAAAGGCAAAATCTTGGACCCTCCAAACCTACCACGATAAATAGTTAGCTCTTCATCACTGAAAATATATTCTGAGTGGAGCGACCGTTCCATGAGAAACACCGCCAAGATCACTAATAACAAGCCTATGAGGAAAGCCTTGACCCAAAACAAATAAAAGGCAAGGAACACGAAAAACAGAACTCCACATTTGGCGCCTATCGTAAATTTATGGTGAAAAGTACGACTCATAACATACAAACAAGCGTGCGAACGCCTGCTGAAAGATGATTGATAGGTGCAAAATTACAAAGATTATCGCGAATAATGGGTTAACGGGCATGTATTCTTGCTAATTTTGACACCAAATAACACTTATTGACATGCTAAACACCTGTCACGAAATGACTCAGCGTGTGAGTGAGAATTTTAGGCTCAAGCCAAAGTCTTGGGTGGTGGTGGGATAGCTGTTGCTACTAAGAAGGGGTGCGTTAGACTGTCTGTCAAGATAAAAACTGACAGACATGAGCTTAGAAAGGGTATAGTCGGCCATGAACGACAGCTTGAAAGCTGTGTTGCCACTGCTGGCCGACGAGGTCATGGAGGCAATGTCGCGGGTGATGGAAGCCTGTTTGCGATAGGATATGTCAAGGCGGATATTAAGCCCGTGGTTTATACCGTCGCGTGTGGTGGGTCGCGCGGATGGATCGCTCACGGCTGCACCTCGGTTGCGTTTGTCGCTCTTGGCAAGTCTCGAGGCACGCCCGCCAAACAGGTTCAGGTCGTTAATACGATAGCTAAGCCCCACCACCCAGTCTCTGCTCAGGGCCTCATTGAGTTGCACGCTGGTCATGGACAGTGTGAGAATGCGTGTTTGGCGATACTCTATTTTGGCAGTAAGATTGTTTTGAAAGGTCATGTCCACGCCCAAAAGTGGCGAGAAAGACTCGTTGATGCTCACGGTGGAGACATTGTACATGGAACTGGGCAGGGCTTGACCGTTAGTGGCATCGATAATGAACCCCATGTCGGGTCCCATAAGTCGCATAAAGGTGGAGTAACTCTGGTAGCTGCCTACGGCATAAACGCTTTTGTAACTGTGGTTCAAATTGACACTCTTGAACACGTCTCTGAACCAAGGCAACTTGCTCATGCCACTGTAACGCAGTGTCCAGTTGGGGAGCAATCGGGTAAGAGCGGGAAAGATGCTGAGGTTGTTGCCACCTATGGAGGTATACGAAGCCAAGAAGGCGGGCACCATCACGTCTGCGCCATAAAGGTTTGTTGCTCCATTGGCAGGGTCGAACGCTCGGCCAGCGAGTGGCGTTCCAGCTGGGTATCGGGTGCCCGCATACCTTGCCTCGACGCGCCTTCGGTAGCCCTCCAAGGCATTGCAAAATCGCTCAAACGTGGCACTCCGGAAGCCATTGTTGGCGTCTCCAATACCCTCGAAAGCCGATTTCACAGCCAAAGTGGTCATGGTGAAAGTGCCGGTTTGTGTGGTGGGATTGCCATCGTACATGTATTGAACGCTCTTTGCGACTGTCCTCATCCTGCTTGCGGTAAGGTCTATCTTCAAATTTCGGATGGGCTCGATGGTCGTTCTAAACTGAAAGTCCTCGGTAAAGTTGGTTGTGGCTGGCGTCGCGACACTGTCATTCACCAATAACCAACCGTTGGCTCGCGCTCGTTCGATATAGTTGTCACCTGTCAAGCCGAACGCAAAATCGAGGCCTGGAGACAGACCTTGCGCTGCCGTTCGATTGGTTTGGCCAAACGCATCGCCAATATTCGGCATGAAACCGGGTAGCGCCATAGAGTACTGATTGCGGTAAGAGACGCTGACATTGCGTATCATCATGGCCACCCGCGCGGCCGACTGAGCTATCTTGTACCACTCGACGTTATCGAGATCAGGTTTTTTGCGAACCGTTATTTTAACCTTAAGTGCCGAATCTACCTTGTTATTGATGCGTATTCTGTTATCGTCAAGTTTTTTAAAACTTATTTTAATCCGTTTGCCATCGGCTGTTTTGGCCGTCACAAAGAGCCGCTTCGATTTGCGCCCATGGTTCACTTCGATGGTGGAATCGGGCAACAAGGTAATCTCTTTCTCGAACGCATTTTTGTTCAATGGCAACGTTCCCTGCCGTGTCGTGGCCTGCTTGTGGCTCTCACGCAACAGACGAACAGCCTCATCGGGGTCTTTTCCATCAGCGATGGCCTGCTTGCGGGCCTTGGCCTCGGCTTCGCGTTGTTTAAGTTTTTCGGCCTTGGCAGCCTGCCGAACCTGTTGTCTCTTGTCCTTGTCAGTCTCCGAAGGTTGTCTGTTAAACCGTTCGTTGGCTTTCTTCAAAAAGGCGCTGTGATTGTAAAGACGCACTAAATCGAATCTGCCATTGACGTTGAGCTGTCGATTGTTGTGTATGGTGTTTCCCAAAGAGGCACCATTTTCTTGTTCGGCTCCGCGCAACCAGTTGTACGTGGCGTTGTACGTGGCATCGCCACTGACCCAATCAAATATGGGCAACAGGTTCAAAGGCAATTGATAAGACAACGCGAGGTTTTGTTGATAATCCAGCGGACGGCCGAATTTTCGTATACTATTCCACACCGAATCTTTCCAAGCCTCGTAGTGGTCGGGGTACAAATCCTTGTTGACGGGGGCGTATGGCTCCTCCACTTCGGCGTGCGTGGCGCTCTGGAAGTTCATGTGAATGTTTCGCGTTAAATCCCAGCGCAGTCGAAACTCGCGATTCCAGAGAAACTGTTGGGCAAACACAACGGGCAGCGTGGCATTCCCCATGGCCTCCATGTCGCGTTTTTGCAATTCGTAGTAAGAACGTGTCAGCTCTGTGTTGAAGTCAACGTTTTGTGGCAACCAGTTTAGTCCGAAACGTTTAGGGAAGTCCAACCATTTGCTCTTTCCTCTGGTTTTCTTGAACGGTTCCCATGCTTTATAAACCGGAGTCCAGTTGTAATTCATGCCGCCTCGCCAGTTGTCCTCGTTCTCGTAGACCGTCGTTTCGCCTTGAATATGATTGTGGCTGTGGCTGTAAAAGAAAGTAAAGTTCGCGGGGTCGTATGGCATGGGATGGCGTTTGTTCCGTATTCCCACCTTTATGTTTGACAAGGAGAAATTGGTGCTGATACTTTTGGTCACGGCAATGCTTTCTATGGAGTCGCGCTCAAACTTTGAAGCGGCGCCCTCAAGGGCGTCATTCAATTTCATATCCGTATCAAGTGGGTTGTATTTGGGCTTTTTGACCTGCTTGGTTACGCTATAATACAAGGGTGCGGTGACATTCGCTTTTTCCGGGAAGAACTTTCCAAGCTCTATGTTTGCCATCATCGACACATTGCTTTGGTCATCTCGAGAGCGTGCGTTGACACCCTCTTCGAGCCCTCCAAAGCCCTCCGACACATAGCTTCCCTGCACGTTCATGTTGCCCAAGTCGGACAATTGCACGCTCAGATTGCTGTTGGCGGCCCATCCTCCCGAATTGTTATACTCTTTCAATCGCAGCTCGTTAACCCATATTTCGCCACTTTTAGGATTGGCCGAAAGGTTTCTCACGCCGATAATCATGGTCTTGACCTCGCCTAAAGTGGGGTTTCCCATCACCGTAATCTTGTTCTTGGGATGTTCTGGATCGTACGCGGAATAGGGGCGATTAAACGACGCGAGCCCCATGCCTTTTTGTTTGTTGCGTTCCTTTTTCACCTTGGTTAGCCTTGACAACGGCACGTCAAGCATGTTCTCCTCGGGCCAGACGGCTATACAATCAGCCCTGGACCTTCGGTTATAGGTGCCGGGAGGCGTGAGCTTCAATGGTATTTCGTACTCATAAAAATTGCTCTTATAGTCGGAGCCAAGCCGTATGAACACCGCCAATTGGTCGTCTTTAAGATTGGTCACATTCTCTTCGTCGGCATTTGCGTGCACGAACATTTGCATGCGCTTATACTGTCGCATGTCGACAGTGGTCTTTTTGTACACGGCCTTTGCCTCACCATTCGCAAGGTTCGACACGTTAATGGACAGGGCTTGCTCGTTGGCCTCGACCAATTGGGGCTGCGTGGGATCTTGTTCGCGCGTGATGCCCGGCGGCAACACGTAGTTCACGGGAGTCTTGTCGTTGTTTTCCTCAACGCTTACCGATGCCGTTGTCATGCTGCCCGAGCCAGGCACGTTGTCCAAATTCTGCTCATACACGCGCCAAGTGCCCCTCGCAAGATCCATGCTTCCAAAGCGAAGGATGACAGGATGCTCAAAATTGGTGAGAAACATGCGCATAAATCGCATGCTGCTAAAATCGGAAATGGCGCCATTCTTGCTTTCAAACTCGCTCACTGGGATACGAAATTGATACCATGTCAGCTTGGGCGACTTGCCGTTTCGAGCCGCTCGCATGGTCTCTCGCTTGTCCACTATGAAGTTTTTACCAACCACAAGGTCTTCCGGTCTGATAGAGACGTGGTACTGATAATACTTCTCATACTCGTTGAGCGTGTAGTCTTGGTTGATATCCTCGACGTCTGGCGTGGCTTTATAAGATGTATCGTAACCCTCCGTTCGGCTGTCGTTGTCGGGCGAATTGCCCTGCGGATTGTTGATATACTTATACCGACGGTGTATCGACGCCTCCATACGGTCAAGGTCCGCGCCCCTGAAATAATGATAATCATCATGCGCAGGATCGGCCCATATCGAGTCCCACACAGCGACATTCACCTTTCCATGTATCTGCTTGAGAAAGTCTTGGTAAGATTTAAATCGCTGTTCCTCTGTGTCGTTCATGCCATTGTATCCCACGTCTTGCAGGACTCTGCTGCCTTTGGATGTAGCGAAGGCGTAAGTGACAGTGCTTTGCACGGGTATCTTTCCCCACTGCGTGTACACGAAATTGGCCGAACCGTCTACTGGCATGCCACTTTCATAAAATTTCTTTCCATCTTGCAGCACGTCCTCCGATACTTCGCCGAGGTTTATATAAAAGTCGCCACCATACTCCGACGCGTTTGGCAAGCTGTTGGATTTGATAAAAGGGTCGAGCATCCAAAACTCGATATACTCTATGTTGGCGGCCTCAAAGTCGTTAGTGTCGAGTTTGCGCATCATGCCGCCCCAGTGTCGGCGTGGGTTGTTAAGTGCGCCCGTGGGCGAGAGATCGGGGTTGAAGTTGTAAGGTCCACGCTCGTTGGGATAATAAGCCAAGTTCAAAATGGGCAACGTAGAGGTCGCGCCGTTGTAGCTACTTTGGTTGCGTTGTGGATAAAGGTCGCGTACATATATCTCCCGCACGTATGGATCGCTCAGCTGGTCTATATCACTCTTGATATGAGCAGGCGTAAGGCTGCTGCTGCGCCGCGTGAAAAGTGGGTCTATGGTGTACCAAGCCAATTGTGACCGGTTAAAGCCGCTTGTCAACCCCGTATGGTCTTTGCTTTCGACGAACATTGATGGCACGCTTGACAATATCCAGTTGGTCGGGGTGGAGACATCTATCTTGTCGGTGGCGTTTTCAAAGTCGTCAAGATACGAGGCCCTGTCTTGCACTCCGTGGTTCTGCCCTGCTATGAGCTGGGCGAACTCCCCAGAGAACGAGATGGACGAGGGTTGGGTCAGTCTAAGGAACGGAATGAGGTCAAGCACGTTGGTGAGCCACTGGCTTTCTTTCTTCCAATTAACGTTCAAGCCCCATAGAGTGTTGTTGAGCGGCTCCATTCCCATCGACACTTTGGTTGTGAGGGGCTGCTCCGAGAGATGTTGCAGCGTGCCCGACAGTTGAAAACTCTTGGAGAAATCGTATTCCCAGTTCATGCCAAGCATGGTTTTACGCTCTTGCATGTATTCAGACTGGCTCTCTAACGACACGTTCACGGCCGTGCCAGCGTCTATGATACTTTGGTTGAGAATAGTCACCTCACCTGCGCTATAGTCTACCGAATAGTCTGCGCCCTCGGTCAATCGCACACCACCCGCTGTCACCACCACCGATCCTTGCGGCACGTTAAAGGCGCCGAGAGATATGACGTTGGCCGATGTGCCACGATATTGACCTTGCAACAAGAACTTATCTTTCTCTGCTATCTGCTTGGCTACTGTCTTGGTCGAATCGTAAAGCTCGGTGAAAGCGTACCTCTCTGCCTTGGCGGCATCCACGCCTTTGGACCGTAAATAATTGTACAGGTATGAGCCAAATGGTTCTGAAGCAGGGAAAAACACCCGTCCATCACTCACCGTGTAGCCCTCCACGAAGTCGAAATAGCCATTGGAGTGCGCCTTGTTGTTATTGTCAAGGCGGTCGGCGCCAAGCACCTTGATTAGCGGTTCGCTCTTCACCAATGGCTCAGGTATATAAGAGAGGTATACGCCCGCGGTGTCGCTCTGGAACTTTACGTCCAAGCGGAACTGGTCTTTCTCTACATTTGAGGCCAGGTAATACACATTTTTCATCATCAAGCGCCAGTTGCCTTGCGACGGATTGTTGCTTGTGTTTTTCAGCGACTTGACAAAAAGGGCCTGCGTCACGTCGCTCACGTCGCTCGCAAACTCGCCCACTTGGTAAGTGCGTCCACCGTAAGTATACTCAAAAGCCACTGCCAACACTTGGTCTGTTTGTAGCGCTCCGCGCAGAGACACGTAGCCAAGGGCTTGGTTCAAGGTGTATTCCGATGAGGTTAACAGGCGCGCGCTTTGCAACTTTTCATAGTCCACTCCACCCACCAAGCCAGCGCCATTGAGCACTATCGATGTTTGGTCTATGTTTCGAGCGGCGTTGAGCGAGCCTGCCAAGGCTGCGTATTCACTATTGGCACCATTAGACGGCACACTCACGCCGTTCGAGACCCATTTGGCATTGCTGATATTGTCACTCTCTCCAAGGTCTGTTAGAGCCACGATGTTACGGGTGTTGGTGGTGATACCATTCTTGTTGGTAACCCATATTTCCACCCTGTTGACGCTCACGCCAGTGGTGAGATTGGGCAATGTACGCATGCCCTCATCATAATGCTTGCGAAAATATTGTGAAAGAAAGAAGTGGCGGTTCTCTTCGTAGTCGGCAGCTCCCATCTCAAACGCCGTGAGTTGTTTGCCACCCCGTGTGGACACGCTCTTGGATGAGCTTTTCTTCTGCGACGCCACCAATTGCAATTTGAGTTTGCCAAACTGCAAGTCAGTGCGTAGGCCAAACAGACTGCTGGCACCTTGGATGAGAGAGGAGTTGGACGGGAACGACACATTTCCACCCTCCACAAGCTTGATGATCTCGTCTTCCTTGCCGTCATACTTCAACTTCATGTTCTGGGCGTCAAAGTCGAATGTGGCATCGGTGTTATAGTTGAGGTTCATGTTCACCTTGTCGCCCACGCGCCCATTGACGTTCAGGTTTATTTTCTCGTCAAAATCCATTGACAATCGCTTGCGGTTTCTTATCGGCAGCGAAGGGTTTTGTATACTTTTATAGGTGCCCCCAAATTTTAGCTCGGCCGTTCCCTGCGTTCTGATACGCACCCCACCCGGCCCAAAAATTTTCTCGGCCGGTCCAAGGTCGAAGTGCATATCGGCAAAATCAAACTTCTCTTTGCCCTTGGCTTTGTATATCTCGTCGTTCTTGCTGCGGTAGTAAGCGTACCTACTGTGCTTCTCGCTCCATTTCATATACTCGGCCGGTGTCATCATGATGGGGGCCGCGAGATATGTGGAACCAATCTTGGTGCCAATGATATAGCGGTCGATAGAGTCGTTGTAGGTCACCTCATACCTCAAGCTCGCAGGGCGTTGCAAGTCCATGGCACTTTGGTCCAAGTCGTCGTAGGTGATGGGTGTGGTACGTTGTATTTTCCAACGTGGGTTGAGCAGTGAGTCGGGAATACTGTCTTCATCGGTCAATAGCGGTTGCCCCATCACGCCGTGGCGTTCAGGTGTGCTGTCGTTGGCGTTTGCGTTACTTTTCGTGGCGTTGGCACCCGTTTGGGCGTGCACACGTTTCTTGCGGTTGGGGTCTACCTGAAAAAGAGGAGACACCACCGCATAGGCAGCCATTGTCACGGCCAGCAACGCCATAACCACGAAATAGTGTTTCCTTAATTTCATGTCAAAACCATTCTTCTTTTGCCATTATCCGTGCCACAATCCATGACGAGCGCCAGCCGTCAAGGGCGCATAGCGTTTTTCCGTCATATTGATATGGCTACCGGCCATTCAACGCAGGCCATGCTTTACACATCATTTCACGCGTTTGAGGGTCTCTTTCACTACCGTCTCCACAGTCCAGTCAGGGTACTCTTTGATAATTTCTGTCACTACTTTGGCCGTTGGAGCCGGAGAAAAACCAAGCATGGTCATGGCCGAAACGGCCTCTTCGTACACTGGCGTGTTGATGGCCGACGAGGCCGACGTGCCTTTGCCCACATGCAGCTCGTCGGCAATACCCGTGCTCATTATCTTGTCACGCAGGTCCACGATGACCCGCTGGGCCGTCTTCAGGCCTATGCCTTTGACGGTCTTGATGAGTTTTTCGTCACCATTTGCAATGGCATTGCACAACTCTTGTGGCGAGAGCGAGGACAGCATGGTGCGCGCGGTATTGGCTCCCACGCCCGATACGGTGATGAGCAGGCGATAAAGCTCACGCTCGCGCTTGGTCGCAAACCCATAAAGAGTGTAGTTGTCATCGCGGCCACCCGTCTGTATGGCCTCGTGCACATAAAGTTTTGCCACCTTTTTTCCTTGTATATCACTATAAGTGTTGAGCGATATGCTCAGCGCGTAACCCACGCCAGCGGTTTCGACGACGGCCAACGCTGGCGTAAGTTCGGTCAATTCACCTTTTATATATTCTATCATACTATTGTTCTTTTTAAGTAATAACGCCCTAAACGCTCGCATATTGCGCACGCGAAAAAAAAGCATTGCCGTCTCATAGATATGTCACACCCATCCAAACGCGACGCCAACAAGTGACAAATACATCCTTGGGGTAAAGAAATACGCATTTGCCATATTGTCTCAAAAATTATTTATCAAGTATCTTTTTGCTATCTTTTACACTTTTTTCAAGATTTAAATAGGCCTTGATTACGATTTTATCGTGAGAAAAATGTAATTTTGCGGACATGAATTGATATCAACAATCAAATAGTTAGAGCTTATGAAAAAGATTAGAGCAGCTGTTGTCGGTTATGGCAACATAGGTCGCTACGCCGTGGAGGCGTTGGAGGCGGCCTCAGATTTTGAAATTGCGGGCATCGTGCGCCGTCAGGGTGACAAAGACAAACCATTGGCGCTGACCCCTTACGAGGTGGTGGACAACATTGCCAAACTCAAGGACATTGACGTGGCCATACTCGCCACGCCCACCCGTTCGTGCCCTGAATACGCAGAAAAAATAGTGGCCATGGGTATCAACACAGTGGATAGCTTTGATATACACACCTCCATCTTAGACTATCGCACAAGCCAGATGGAGCATTGCAAACGCGCCGGTCGTGTCAGTGTCATTTCGGCCGGATGGGACCCTGGGTCAGACTCTATCGTGCGCGTGCTCATGCAGAGCCTCGCTCCCAAGGGCTTAACCTACACCAACTTTGGCCCGGGCATGTCAATGGGCCATAGTGTGTGCGTGCGCGGCAAGCAAGGCGTGAAAGACGCGCTCTCTGTCACCATTCCATTGGGCGAGGGCATACATCGCCGTATGGTCTACGTGGAATTGGAAGACGGCGCAAAATTGGAAGACGTGACGGCCGAAATCAAGGCAGACCCTTACTTCGCGCACGACGAGACCCATGTGTTCGCGGTGGCCTCGGTAAAGGACGTGCAAGACATGGGGCATGGCGTGAACCTTGTGCGCAAGGGTGTCAGTGGGCAAACGCCCAACCAGCGCATGGAGTTCAACATGAGCATCAACAACCCGGCGCTCACGGCACAGGTGTTGGTTAACGTGGCGAGAGCCTCGATGCGCCTGCAACCGGGCTGCTATACCATGCCCGAAATTCCGGTGATAGACATGTTACCTGGCAGTCGCGAGGAAATCGTCGGAACATTGGTGTAATGTCTTTATCTTCCCAACATAAGAGGCTGGCATCCACGATGGCCAGCCTTTTTTTTATCCTCGCCCATCACACAAACATGCGTCCCTTGCCCTGCGTGTAAATAAATAATCACAAAAACAGCACCTTCAGAACTTATCCTTTTAGCGAAAAAATAGTGGCCATATTCGCATTGCGGCAGCATAACAGAAACAAATGAGTGACATTTACACTTGTGCAAGCTGACTATCTTTCGCGATTATTATTTATTCAGACTGCCATTAGCACCTAATTGGGGTGCCAATAGGCCGTTATCAAACCACCATTAAGGTCTAATCGCCATCCAATTGGGTATTAAAGGCAGCCATTTCATGGGGCTTAGTTTAAAGGGAAAGAACGTATATCTACGCAAACAACTGGTCCACAATCAGTTATAAAAACACGCTTGTTTTGAGCGTATTTACAACCATTGGCTTCTAATTTTCAAATACACGAAATACAACAGATGTTTTGTCAAAAGTTTTCAGATGTATTATTTTGAAAAGAAACTCTTGTAAACAAGTGGTTGCCATTTACTATCATCCTATTCATGCTCATTTTTATAGATAGTCTATCGAAAAAAACACATGAGGGCAAAACCTACGTTTCATTTTTGACACCCATTTAAGGCATGCTGTAACAGATAACACAGATTGTGCCACCAATCCTACTTTCACTTCTTGAAAAAAAAAAGACAACCGCCAAACTATCATTTGGCATGGCGTATCGTAATGATATTGATTTCTGGCCAAGCGCCAAACCGAAACGGCACAGTGCCACCTATGCCCAATGACACATGAAGCATGACACCTTTCTCGGTGTATTTTCCACCCCACTCGTTATACGCCCATTTGGCCGGCGAGAACCTGCCCAAGCGCACTTGAGCGGCATGGGTGTGCCCCGAAAGAGTGAGGGCGATGTCGGTTTGGCCAAGAACGCCACGACGCCAATGGCTCGGGTCGTGGGTGAGCAGAATTTTGAACACGCCACGAGGCAGACCGCGCATGGCTGCTTGAAGGTCGCCATAGTCTTGAAACGGTGGCCTACTGATGTTCTCCACACCTATGACAGCTATCCGGTCGCCACTATCATTGCTGACAAACGCATGCTCGTTGAGCAACAATCGCCACCCCATCTTGCGCTCCATGTATTTCAACACAGTTTGGTTACGCTCAACGTCGCGCCCATTTTTGTCCTCGCCATATTCGCAATAATCGTGATTGCCCATGATGGAGTACACACCGTCGCGAGCTCTTATCTGCCCAAGCACGTGCTGGAAAGGTATCAGCTCTTCGGCGCTCACGTTGACCAAGTCGCCCGTGAAAACGATAAGATCGGCGCGCTGAGCATTGACAAGATTTACCATCTTGTTAACAAACTGACGGTTGCGAAGGAAAGTGCCTATATGAATATCCGATATTTGTAACACCCTATAGCCATCAAACGAGACTGGCAAGAGCGGCGAAGAGCAAACGGTTTGACGTACCACGATATGTCGCCAACCAAAAAAGAAACCATAAATCGCCACGACCCAAACCATGATTGGCAGCGCCAACGCTATCTTCCAGCCCACCAATGGGCATAAAAAAAGAAACAGCAGACCTGGCAAAACTATGAACAACAAACTGCCAAAGATAAGGCGCATCAAGCTGTTGTGTCTGATTTTGATTTTCATAAAACACTTCTTTGATCACAAAAGTAAGTAAAAAAAAGAGAAACACATATCAAATCGTAAAAAAACAAATATCAGAAAAAATTATATTAGAGAGCAAAAAACATTAAAAGACTCGCTAAAAACGTTAAAAGAAACATGACTTTTCAGATCTTTTTTTTATTTTTGATTGTCTATATACATTAAGATTATAGAGTTTTTTAAATCAACTCATAAGATTATCATGAAGAAAAAAAATATCAAACTGTGTATGGTCGCGGTATCAGCGGCATTTATAGTCAGCGGCATGCCTACCGATAGCACGATGACAAGTAAAGGCAACACAACAATTGTGAACACCACAACAATAGCCAAAGGGGTGAAAGGCTACAAGCATAATACGCCCGTGAAAATATACATAGAGAGAAATCGCGTTGTAAAAGTGGAAGCATTGCCCAACCAAGAAACGCCAAAATATTTCGAGAAAGCCAAAAATTTGCTCAAAAACTACGAAGGGAAGACCACGCGCAAGGCTGAGAAGATGAGCGTGGACGCCGTGAGCGGCGCCACAATGTCGAGCAAGGCGTTAATGAAAAACGTACAAGCGGGACTGGAATATTACAGGCGAAACAAATAAAACACGCAGACCTTCGCGACCATCCACATAGGGAGCAAGCCCCGACAGCGAATTTACCTTCCTTGTATTTCCCCCATTCGGAACACGGACACCAATGGCAAGTGATCACTGAAGCCGCCGAGGTAGCGCGGTCCCAAATAGGTGCGACGAGGCTTGACACCCCCATATTTGTCATCGTCGCAGAGCAAAAAAGGCGCGTCGTTGACATGACACTCCACCAATCGGGCAGCCATAGAGCTGTCACACAGCACGTGGTCTAAGCTGCCCCAGTCGCCATGGTAGCGATAAGTGCCCTTGGCGCCATGGCGTCCATGGGCGCGGGCTGATATGTCTGTCAAGTTTTTAGATCGCAACAAGAGCATGGCGGCATCATCGGTATAATCATTAAAATCGCCCATCACTATAATACGGGGCGTAGGCGTGGTGGCGCGCAGCGAGTCGATTGCATGGCACAAGTGCCGGGCCACATGCAACCGATAAGGGCGTGTAAACCGCTCGCCGCCGGAACGACTGGGCGCATGCACCACAAAGACGTGCAGCGTATCACCCGAAATGACCTCGCCCGAAACGTAAAGAATGTCGCGCGTGGCACCAAAATGGCTCATCGGGGCAATGCGAATGGAATGGTAACGCAACAGGCGAAAGGCGAAGGGGGAGTAGAGTAAAGCCACATCTATGCCACGCTCGTCGGGGCTATCAGTCATGACATAGCTATAACCAGCCTGCCTGAGCAGAGAGCGGCAGGTGAGATCGCGCATCACAGAGTCGTTTTCCACCTCGGTGAGCGCGACCAAATCGGGCACCACCTGAAGCGAGTCAAGCATGCCACAAGAAAGGATGGCCTGCCCGATGCGATTGAGTTTGCGCCAATAGCGATTAGGAGTCCAATGATAGTTAGAGGCGGGAAGAAAGCTCTCGTCTCGCTTCAAACTATCATCAACAGTGTCAAAAAGGTTTTCACAGTTCAGCTCCACGACCGTGAGAAACGACACCAAGAGCGCGACGAGGCACATCAGCGGTTGTCAGGCATGAACAATGGGTCCTCAGGCACCACCATGATGGGTTTCTGCTCAAACTCCTTCAGCAAGCTGGCGGGTACATATTTCTTGTTTACTACCAAGCGGAACATGTACTCGTTGAACCATCGGTTGGTCATAATGAGACAGCCGTTCACACCGCTATTGGCGCCCCAACTGTTCTCAACCTTCCACCTCAAAGGTTTTCCGGTGGCGTCAAGATCTACAGCCGTGAGTGTCATGGCATGAGTGGAGCCACTGTCGAAAGTCTCTATGCGCTCCGCCTTGTTCATGCCAAACGTTGTGCCGAAGAGCGAAGCATAATCATAATTCTCTGTATCCAGATAGCCACGCTTACGGTCAAACTGCTTGCCCACATCGTAGCTGGAATACATTTTGCGTCCATCCTTGAGCGAGGCAATGGCCAATTGGGCTATCTCCTCCATCGGAAGATTGAGGTATTTCCAATTGTGCCCATCATAAACATGGCGATCATACTCCACCTCGAACGTCTTGTGATAAGGCCGGCGTGGGTCGTTCATCACCATAATAAACGTGCCATTGATGGGACCGCCAACGGTTTCGGCATAAAATTCTTTGGGAGTGTACTTTCGGGCGGCTCCCACAGGTTTGCCATTTTTGTCGCGCATGGCGTAGGTAAACTCTTTGACAGGTTGGCCTATGGTCAAAGACAGCATGTGGTAAATGGTGCCAAGCATCTCTGTTTTGCGCTTGTTAACGGCCGCTTTTCCTTTACCGCCATTGACCATTTGGCGCAATTCGAGCCCGAACTCGCGCAACTTGGAAGCGACCATGCGCTGCATACGCGAAGTGTTGTCAGACGAATAGCTCTCGGGCATGACTTCCATAGGCACAAGTCCGTACTTTTCTGCCAAGTCGGAGACACCGCAAAACGTGCCGCCATCGTTGATGGGATTGCGAAAAAAGAATTGCACGCGAGTGTCGTCAATGGGCTTGCGAGCACAGTCTATCACACCTTGAAGCATGAGGTTGGCCTTTTCCAACTGGTCATAAAAGAAGAGGTAGGCTTGCGAAAACTCCACCCTGACCGAGTCGTTATGGCGTTTGGCAAAGTTGGAACGAAGTACATTAAATCCTGAAAACATCCAGCAACGACCAGAACTCTTCTGATCATGGATGCTCTGTTTGGGCGTTTCGACGCTGAAATAAGAGTCGACGCTGCCTTGGTTGCTGCGGTTTCTGGCCAAGTCGTCAATTTTATTGGCGGCTATTGCGTTTGCCAACGCCTTGTCAGCTACGCCTCGAGGTTGTGCTATTTGTATTTGGCGCAACATCTCTTGGGAAACACCCCCACCTACGGTTTGCGCCGAGACGCATCCGCATAAAGCAATAGCGGAGGATAGGAAAAGTACTCTTGTGCTCATAAATTAGGTTTTAATGGTAAATGAAAAATATATTTTGCTATGTTGCAAAGGTAGTAAAATAATCGATGTTTAGCCACCATTCTCAATAAAATATAGTATCTTTGCATGGTTATTCCAACAGATTTTCAATGGAACAAGGCAAAAACACACTTTTAAACCAAATCGTTTACCCCTCCGATCTTAGAAAGCTAAACGCTGGTCAACTACCCGAAGTGTGCAAAGAGCTGCGCCAAACCATCATTGACGAGGTCTCTGTCAACCCCGGACACTTGGCGTCGAGCCTCGGCGTTGTAGAATTGACGGTGGCGCTTCACTATGTGTTCGACACCCCCGAGGACCGCATTGTATGGGACACCGGGCACCAAGCCTATGGGCACAAGATACTGACCGGGCGGCGAGAGCGATTTGCCACCAATAGAAAAATGGGCGGCATCAGGCCATTTCCCACCCCATTGGAAAGCGAGTACGACACTTTCACGTGCGGGCATGCGTCCAACAGCATTTCCGCCGCCTTAGGAATGGCGGTGGCCGCAAAGAAAAATGGTAGTGACAATAGGCACGTGGTGGCCGTCATTGGCGATGGCGCGATGAGCGGCGGACTGGCTTTCGAGGGACTGAACAACGCAAGCTCAACGCCAAACGACCTGCTCATCATACTCAATGACAATGACATGTCGATAGACCGAGCGGTAGGAGGCATGGAAAAATACCTACTCAATCTCGACACCAATGCCACCTATAACAAGTTGCGTTTCAAAGCATCCCAATGGCTGAGCGCCAAGGGTTATTTGGACGATAAGCGTCGCAAAGGCATTATCAGGCTGAACAACGCCATCAAAAGCGCCATCAGTCACCAACAAAACATATTCGAAGGCATGAACGTGCGCTACTTCGGGCCTTTCGACGGACATAACGTTCAGGAGATGGTGCGCGTGCTCAGGCAAATCAAAGACATGAAAGGGCCAAAACTATTGCACCTTCATACCGTGAAGGGCAAAGGTTACAAGCCGGCCGAGAATGCCGCAACCATATGGCACGCACCGGGTAAATTCGATGCGAAAACAGGCGAACGTTATGTTTGCGACACCTCTAACCAACCGCCCAAATACCAAGATGTGTTTGGCAACACGCTGTTAGAACTGGCCGAGAAAAACCCAAAGATAATGGGGGTTACACCTGCTATGCCTACGGGATGCTCCATGAGCATCATGATGAAAGCCATGCCCGACCGGGTATTCGACGTGGGTATTGCCGAGGGGCATGCCGTGACGTTCTCCGGCGGAATGGCCAAGGAAGGGCTAATACCATTTTGTAATATCTACAGCTCATTCTCACAACGGGCTTATGACAATATAATCCATGATTTGGCCATACTTAACCTGTCCGTGGTGATGTGCTTGGACCGAGCCGGATTGGTGGGAGAGGACGGCACGACACACCACGGAGCCTTTGACTTGGCGGCCTTGCGACCCATCCCCAACCTCACCATCGCCTCACCATTAAATGAGCACGAGTTGCGAAAAATGATGTACACAGCCCAACTTCCCGGGCAAGGCACGTTCGTGATACGCTATCCTCGAGGGCGTGGGGAACTTAAAAATTGGCGCTGCGCGTTAGAAGAGATACCCATAGGAAAGGGGCAAAAGCTATGCGATGGCACCGAAGTGGCGATACTTTCGATTGGACCGATAGGCAACAGGGCCAAGGAAGCCATCGAGAAATCGGGCGTGTCGTGCGCCCTTTATGACATGCGCTTCCTCAAACCCATGGACGAAGACATCATGGACGAGGTGGGAAGAAAGTTTAAGCGCGTCATCACCATTGAGGATGGCGTGCGCAATGGTGGCCTTGGATCGGCTGTTTTGGAGTGGATGAACGACCACAATTATCAACCTAAAATTGTCAGATTGGGCCTACCAGACACCAACTTTGTGGAACATGGCACCGTGCCTCAACTGCAACAGCTATGTGGACTTGATGTTGACTCTATTGCAACGTCTATTTTAAAAACCATGAAATCTTAACGTTTGATATGAAAATTATCATCTCTGGAGCATACGCCATCGGGCGATACTTGGCCCGTCTGCTATCGCACAGCAAAGAAGAACTGGTCGTTATTGACATTGACGAAGATAGACTGGCGCGTATCGGCTCAGACTATGACCTGATGACATTGCAAGGATCGCCTTCGAGCGTCAAGATATTGAAACAGGCTGGCATCGAAAACACTGACCTTTTCATTGCCCTTACACCCAACGAGGAGGAAAACATAAACAGCTGTATCATTGCGCACGCACTCCATGCCAAGAAAACCGTGGCACAAGTGAACGACGAGGAATTTATGATTGACAGCGTGCGCGACATGTACAGGGACCTCGGCGTGGACCAGCTGATTTATCCAGACATACTTGCCGCCCGAGATATTATCAACGGATTGAAGATGTCTTGGGTTCGACAGAGATGGGATGTGCACGACGGAGCACTCGTGATGTTAGGCATTAAGCTGCGCGAAGAGTGCAAAGTGCTCAACCAACCACTGTACAAGCTCTGTGGACCTGAAGACCCATACCACATTGTGGCCATCAAGCGCGGCAACGAAACAATCATTCCCGGCGGAAAGGATGAGCTGGAATGTTTTGACCTCGCCTACTTTATGACCACCCCACAATACATTCCCTACATCAGGAAAATAGTAGGAAAGGAAAAATACGTAGATGTCAAGAACGTGATGTTCATGGGTGGAGGCACCACCGCTGTTAGAGCGTTGCAAAACCTTCCAAAATATATGGGGGCTAAAATATTTGAGGTAAACGCCGACCGTTGCGAAGAGTTGAACGACCTATTGGACAGCAATGTGTTAGTCATTCATGGAGACGCTCGCGACGTATCACTGCTCATCGACGAGGGTATCAGGAACACCGAGGCCTTCGTCGCACTTTCGGGCAATGCCGAAGCCAACATCCTGGCGTGCCTCGCGGCCAAGCGTCTTGGTGTGAGAAAGACCGTCGCGATGGTAGAAAACGTAGACTACGTGAGCATGGCCGAGAGCCTTGACATAGGCACCATTATCAACAAGAAAGCCATCGCGGCTGGCCGCATATACCAATTGATGCTTGATGCCGACGTGCTGAACATCACCTTTATCATGTCTGCCAATGCCGACGTGGCCGAGTTTGTACCAAAAGAAGACTCGAGAGTGACCCGAAAGCCGGTCAAGGATTTGGGATTGCCAAAAGGCATCACCATCGGAGGCATCGTGAGAAACGGCGAGGGCATGCTCGTGTCGGGCAACACCCAAATCCAAGCAGGCGACTCCGTAGTGGTGTTCTGCCACGACGTGAACTTAAAAAAAATCGAAAAGCTGTTTATTTAAATGGTTAATTTTCGTATCATATACAAGATCTTGGGGGCTCTTCTCTTCATCGAAGCCGCGCTGATGCTGCTTTGTTTGTTCATGGCCTTGTACTTTGGCGAGGACGACATTTTTACATTCACGTCGTCCGTCCTTATCACATTGATTGGCGCTTTCACGTTCAGATATTTCGGACAGAACTCGGGCGACACACTTTCACGTCGAGATTCGTTTCTCGTGGTCACGTTAGCGTGGATCGTCTTTTCTGCTTTCGGCACAGCTCCTTTCCTTATTGGTGGCTATTTGCACACTTACACCGACGCTTTTTTTGAGACCATGTCTGGGTTCACCACAACTGGTGCCACTATTATTGACAACGTGGAGGCGCTTCCTCACGGCATATTGTTTTGGCGTTCGCTCACTCAATGGATTGGTGGTTTAGGCATTGTGTTCTTCACCGTGGCCCTGTTGCCATCGCTTGTAGGCGGTAGCACCAAGGTGTTTGCAGCCGAAGCCACCGGACCTATCAAAACAAAGCTGCACCCAAAACTATCCATGAGTGCACGATGGATATGGATAGTGTATCTCTTTATCACCTTTGGCTGCATGGCATGCTACATGACTTTTGGCATGGACTGGTACCAAGGCGTAAACTACGCCATGTCGTCGGCGGCCACTGGGGGCTTTTCCATTCACAACAATAGTACCGAATTTTTTAATTCGCCAGCGTTAGAGTACACCACTACATTCTTTTGTTTCTTGTCTGGTGTCAATTTTACGTTGCTCTATGCCATTGCGACCAAATTCAAATTCAAGCAATTTTGGCAAAACACCGAACTGCGATTTTACCTCTACATAGTGTTAGGCTTCACGCTTTTCATCATGCTCGAGCTTATTTACAAAAACGGTTATGGCATCGAGCGTGCCTTTCGGTGTGGCATTTTCCAAGTGGTTTCATTCATCACCACTACCGGCCTTTACAACGACGACGCCGGACAGTGGCCACATGTCACGTGGGTTGTCCTGTCCATTTGCATGTTCATAGGAGCATGCTCGGGCAGCACGAGCGGTGGTTTCAAGGCCATTCGGGCAGTAATGGTAGCCAAAGTTGTGCGTAACGAGTTCACGCAGCGATTGCATCCCAAAGCCGTATTGCCACTCAAGATTAACGGTCAGAACATTCCCAACGCCCAGCGCGTGTCTCTATTGGCCTTTCTCACTGCCTACTTGCTGTTGCTGCTACTGATGGCATTTATCATGATTGCGATGGGTATAGACAACACCAACTCCATCACCATCTGCCTGAGTTGCTTGGGCAACGTAGGACCCACGTTGGGCGTGGAGATTGGTCCAACCATGTCATGGTCTGTCTTGCCCGACTTCGCCAAATGGATGTGCTCCATCATGATGCTCATTGGTCGCTTGGAAATATTTACAGTGCTGATCATCCTAACCCCATCGTTCTGGACAAGGAATTAGACTGCCGACACAAGTGCCATGCCATGCCGACATTGACACCCCGACACGCAAAAGGCCTCAACACGGTAATATCACCGCATTGAGGCCTTTTGCGTATCGAGCATGCGTGCACTCAAATCACCAAGCGCGCGCTCAGCTCAGCGCATCGCAGACTTTTGCGTCATTCCATTTTCTCTCTAATGGCGTTCATGATGAGCTGTTCCAACTCTTCACACAATTCGGGATTGTCACGAAGCATACTCTGCGTGGCATCGCGCCCTTGCGCGAGCTTGGTGTCGCCGTAGCTATACCAGCTACCACTTTTCTGGATTATGCCATATTCCACACCCAGATCCACTATCTCTCCTATCTTGTTGATACCCATACCAAACATGATATCAAACTCGGCTCTGCGGAAAGGAGGAGCCACTTTGTTCTTCACCACTTTAACCTTGGCATGGTTACCCAATACGTTATCGCCGTCCTTGATGGGGCTAGACTTTCGAATGTCCAAACGAACAGAAGCGTAAAACTTGAGCGCATTACCTCCAGTGGTGGTTTCCGGACTGCCAAACATGACGCCTATCTTCTCGCGCAACTGGTTGATAAAGATGCAGCAAGTGTTGGTTTTAGATATTGTGCTGGTAAGCTTGCGCAACGCCTGGCTCATCAACCGAGCTTGCAGGCCCACCATCGAGTCGCCCATCTCGCCGTCTATTTCTTTTTTTGGCGTAAGAGCGGCCACTGAATCGATTACCAAGATATCCACGGCCGAACTGCTAATGAGCTGGTCGGCTATCTGCAAGGCCTGCTCGCCATTGTCGGGTTGAGAAATCCACAGATTGTCAACGTCTACGCCAAGTTTTTCGGCGTAAAACCTGTCAAAGGCGTGCTCCGCGTCGATAAAAGCTGCTATGCCACCTTTTTTTTGCGCCTCGGCTATGGCATGAATTGCCAGCGTGGTCTTACCAGACGATTCCGGGCCATATATTTCTATAATCCTGCCACGTGGATAGCCCCCCACGCCCAAAGCCACGTCAAGACCAATGGAACCCGTCGGGACAACATCCACGTCTTCTATGCTCTCGTCACCCATGCGCATGATAGAGCCTTTGCCAAAGTCTTTCTCTATCTTGGACATGGCAGCCTGCAGGGCTTTGAGTTTAGCCTCTTTCTCAGTCTTTTGTTTAGCCGTGTTGTCGGCGGCTGTTTGTTCTTCTGTTTTTGCCATAAATATTTTTTGTTCAAGGGCGGCCTGTCATTTCATGTTCGCACCATGTCGCATCGGCGAGACATGGCCTACGGTTTCAAACCACCTGTTAATATCATTGTTTTCTTATAGTTCAAGGTCCGCGTCGTGCACCTCGTGCCAGGGCAAACCCTGCTCTCCTATCACCCTCAAGAATGGGTCCGGGTCAAAATCCTCCACGTTCCACACGCCGGGTTTCTTCCACAGGCCTTTCACGAACATCATCGCGCCAGCCATGGCAGGCACGCCCGTGGTATAACTCACGCCCTGCATGCCCGTCTCGTTGTAAGCGTCTTGGTGCTTGCAGTTGTTGTATATATAATAGGTGCGCTCCTTGCCATCCTTCACGCCACGTATGCGACACCCTATGCTGGTCTCGCCCTCATAGTTTTGGCCGAGGTCTTGCGGATTGGGCAACACCGCCTTCAAGAATTGCAAAGGCACAATTTTCACTTTGACCATTTTTCCTGAGCCATCGGCGAGCGGCGCCTCGTATTCTATCTCGTCTATGCGGCTCATGCCAAGGTTCTGTATACAGTCAAGATAGGTGAGGTATTGCTGCCCGAACGTCATCCAGAAGCGCGCGCGCTTAATGGTGGGATAGTTTTTGACAAGGCTTTCCAACTCCTCGTGGTGCATGAGGTAGCTGTCGCGCGGACCTATATTAGGATAGGTGATGTCTTGGTGCACGGCCAGAGGCTCTGTCTCTATCCACTCGCCATTCTCATAGTAAAGTCCTTTCTGCGTAATCTCCCTGATATTGATTTCGGGGTTGAAGTTGGTGGCGAAAGCCTTATGATGATCACCTGCGTTGCAGTCCACAATGTCGAGATAATGGATTTCGTCAAAATGATGCTTGGCCGCGTACGCCGTGAAAGCCTGCGACACGCCGGGGTCGAAACCACAACCCAAGATAGCCGTGAGACCTGCCTTCTCGAACTTCTCCTTGTATGCCCACTGCCAACTGTACTCGAAATGAGCCTCGTCTCGCGGCTCATAGTTGGCCGTGTCAAGGTAGTTGCACCCGCATGCCAAGCAAGCCTCCATGATGGTGAGGTCTTGGTAGGGCAGCGCGAGATTGATTACCAACTGCGGTTTGTAACTATCGAAGAGAGCTTTCAACTGTTCCACGTCGTCAGCGTCCACCTCCGCGGTCTTAATATCCATGTCGTAGCCTTTGGCGTGGATGTCAGCCACCAATTTGTCACACTTCGCCTTGCGGCGGCTGGCAATCATAAACTCACTGAAAACGTCCTTGTTTTGGACAATCTTGAAAGCGCAAACCGTGGCCACGCCACCGGCTCCAATCATTAATACTCTACTCATTATTTTAGCTTTTTTATTTCTGACAACACGTTAACCACACTTGCCCCACGGGCCATGACAACGCACGCAAGAGGCTATCGCCCACCGCGCAAGCCTCATTTCAGTTCGTCAGCCATGATACCCATGGCGTTCATGAGCGAATAGCCCAATATCTCCTGCCTGAAATTACCGCCCTCCATGGGCTGCATGGCAAAGAGAGTGGCACGCAATCCATCGGGCGCGCCACGCAACAGATGACGCAACTCGTCATAAACGTCGCCCCGCTCTGCGTTGGGCACCACCATCAAGCGTTTCACCTCAGGGTGCTCGCGCACCATCTTCACGATGTCGAGCATATAGTCGTCTTTCGAAACCACGCTGCCCACGGCGTACGAATTAACCAAGAACTCGCCCAACTGCTCATCTTTGAAAGCCCGCGCGCTAAGCTCGCTGTCGTACACCGATGGACGAAAATTGTCCAAGGCGCGTTTGCCCTCGTCGTGAATCAGCACCACCTGCGTTTCGTGCGACAGTCCGTCTTGGCGCAGCCCGCCATCCAAGGCGATATTCACGACCCAACGACTAAGGTCTGCAGGCGGAATAGCGCGGCCTATCATACGCTCAAACTGTACCGTCAACTGGAATGCCACATAGTCTATGTAATCAGCATCGGCGATAATCATGTTTTCGCTCAACCTGACATTGCTTGTTTCTTGCAAATTCATATTGCAAAGATAACTTTTTATTTTGATTGTCACAAGCGATTGACCGAAAAACAAATACGCGCTCCAAAATCAACCGACAGCTCGTCTCCATGACACACTTCATGCCATCTGGCGAGACTGTAACATACCTCGAAAACAACCAAGAAAAGTCTACAATGTAAAAATAATTGGTCTATAATAAATTCTTCCGTTATCCACCATCATGCCTAAAAATCTTGAAAATGGCATGACTTCTCTTCCATTTCCATCCTCAAAAATAGCCAGCGTTTTGCGATTGGTATCTAATGGGGTCGCCTTCAAGTGCTAAACGCAAGGCGAATGAGCCTTTAACGCACTGCGATTAGGTCTTAATCGGCTTGCGATTAAGACCTAATCGCAAGCCGATCTCAACATTATGCCACCAAGGTCTCATGGCCGCCATTCATAATGCGCTGACAATCCATACCTTACAAAAACGTTGTTTTTTTGCCGTTTTTCGGTACATTTGCCTTGTTTTGGGACATTTACGTGAGATTGATGGGCCTTTGTCGGTTTATTTCAAGGACATTTAAAAGCCCGAGCCACACATGAGCCGTTGTGTGGTTCGGGCTTTCTCAAGACGCGCCATGCCCTTTACACAGTTTGGACGGGTGCCATTGGGATATAAGGGCATGGCGTTAAATCACGTTGAAAATTATTTTTCGTCTATGTGTATGCGTCGCAAATTCAGTTTGGCATATACCGCCGAGCTGAGCGCTGGCTCTCCATAGAAAGGCAGGTTGGCGAGCAGGCGATAGGCCGCTTGGTAATCGTTGCCAAGTGCCCGCGACGCCGCCTTGTAAAGCAACGTGCACTGTGAGGGCGCCATGCGAAATGCACGGTCGGCCAATTGGCGCATGTCGGCTACCTCCTCGGCAGTGCGCTTATGGGTGTCAACAAAAAAATCGGCAAGGATAAACGAGTATACCATCTCCGAGTACACGTTGGGGAAATGGCCTTCGTGCGCCAACCCTATCGCCAATGCTCTCTTGAGCGCGGGGGCATAGGCCTTTTGCCGCAACGTTCGCTCCATAGTGAGAATTTCACTATACATTTTCTTGTTCGGGAAGTCGGTCTCCTCGACGATTGCTTGGCCTCTGTTGAACTCGTCGACATCCTCCGTGCTGTTGATCATGGGCACGCGCACGAGGTTCATGTACATTTTCTTGCCGAAGTCATTGCCCAAAAGTTTTTGGTAAATGTCGTTGTGCTTGGCCAATGCTTGCCACACGCTATCGCCCCTGATGGTATAGGTGAACCATTGGAGTAACTCGCCTACCCCCTTGGTGGCTATCTCTTGCTCGGTCAATCCGCCAAGATATTTGTTAAGATACGGACGCACAGAGTCTGGATAAACCTTGGCCACGACATCAAACAGGAAATGCCTGACAAAATCTAATGACCGTTCCCCACGCTCCCACTTAGCGCGGTCGGCGACATATTGACGCGAAAACTTAGACCGCAAAGCCTGTTCGGATACTCTGATGAACTCGTCGGCGGGGTAAAACCCTGACTGTGTGTCATAAAGATTACCGTCAGCATCCAACCAAAAATAGGTGGGGTAAGCGGACGCCTTGTACAATTTGAAAAAACCATGCGCGGCCTCTTTCTCTGCGTCTAAGCTCAGGGCGACGAAGTTATTGTTGATATAATCGCCCACTTTAGGCTGCGTGAACACCTGTTTAGCCATTTTTTTGCAGGGCGCGCACCATGTGGTATAGACGTCAACAAAAATACCTTTACCCTCAGCGCGAGCTTTATCCTTGGCCTCTTGCCATGTCAGGCGTTGGAACAAGACCTGCTGGGCGTGTGCCATATAGCCGCACACGGCAAACATCAGGAGCGTCAATAGTCTGTGCCTCATCTGTTTAATACCTGTTTTCAAAATCCAATATTTTATCGCCAACAGCATCAAATTGGTGCTTCACGGCAAGTTTTAAACCACCGTCAGTGCTTATCTCCAACATGACAAAACCGGCCTTGCCCATCTGTTTGGCCTTGTCTTGATAAGCCACAAGCAAGTAGCCATGACTCCGGTCTATCTCAATATGGTTGATATTCTGCCCCACTGGAAGCTCATAGACCTTTTGCCCCGCGTTGTTGATCGCATTGTAAAGGTACAAAGCATTGCCCGAGGCATAAAACATATAACCCGGAACCTTGGGCGAACAGGCAAAAGTAGTGGCCGCATTTATCCCTTCAGAAGTGATGACATCATTGCCCATATCTTTGAAGTAGGTGTCGGGCTCGGCGTTCTCAACCCAAAAGCCTATGCCCATCCTCAACAAATGGCGCTTGCCTTGTGGCGTTTGGAACACCCCCATATACTCTCTTGCGCCTGTGGCGCTACGCGCGGAGATGTTGGCGTAAAGGCAAGTCATACCAACATTGTTAGGATCGAAGAAGCCTCCTGGCTCGTAAATCACGTCCTCAGAGCCACGTATCAACTCCATAAAAGCCGAAGCGATGTTATAAACGGAGTAAAAACACATGTTTTTGTTATCGTATAGGATGATGCGCGCGGGGTAATCATCGTGTCCAACCTCCGGATCGCCGAAATCAGCGTTGCCTGCTATCTCATAAGTTTTGCCCGCGACACTGAGATTTGGCTTGACAGTGGGGTTGGGTATCATGCTGTTGGTGGCTCTATCGTAAGCCAATCCGTTGTCGATGAGATATTCGCGCATGTTAGCTTTGTAATAGGCTTGTGGTTTAATCTCATCTGGCGCGGCAAAGAAAAAATCCTTATAGTCGCGCGTTTTTTGCATGGTTGTAGCATCCAAGAACACGCCACCCTTTTGGTCTTGGCACAAAATCAAGACTTCATTGGCTTTCTCGTCACTGTATTTATTGAAGTAAACCCTTTGTGGACGCTGCCCAATGGTACCGCCCTCGTTCAGTTTGCTATAGATATCGGAGATGAGCTTGCCACGCTCCTGACTCCAAAAACCAAGTTCGGCACTGCCGTTTTTCTCATAGAGCACCATGATACCGTTTGTAAACTCGTTAACCACATTGATAACAAATTGCTTTTTATAGAATATGCCGGTTTTGTTATCGACGGCCTTGAAGACCACCGTGTGCTTGCCGGGAATCATCCCAATCTTGACATTGAGGTCTTTTTGATGCGACAGTGTGTCCGCATTATACAAGGTGTTCGTGTCGTACGTAATCCAAAAGTAGCTAAATTGGGAGAGGTCATTCTTAGTCGTGCTGATAACAGGCGATATCTTTAGGTAATCGTCCACATAGACATTGTTGTACTCATCGGCTATGCCGGTGATGGCTGCCTCATTGAGTTGAATGAAGTTCTCGTTCGTATCGTCGTGTACACATGAGGTCAACACGAGCGCAAAGACCGAAAATAATATAATAATTCTTTTCATTTCTGTTCATTTTTTAGAGTGGAGCCCAGTCTGCCGTAATCCAAGTTTTTGTATCTTCATCCCACACGGGGGTCTTCAGTAGATAGTTGTACACCATTCTGCCGTATGACATATAGGTCTGTACCTTGGTGCGATCCCATGTGGGTGGGAAATCCTCACCTTGCAACATGATGCAAATGCGGTGCTTGGCTTTGGAGTATTCGCCATAATAGAAAGACAATGGCATGTCCCAATAGGTTGGCTTGACCAGCTGATTGGTGATGATGAGTTTGGCGCGAAGTCTGTTACCGTAGCCAAGATTGAAACTTTCGTTGGGTACAATGTTCAGTGTCAAAGACACGTCCGACTTGTCCAAACCTTTGTCAAAGACTACGATCTTGATATAAGTTTCCACTTTTCCCGCAGGCAGCGTAACCATACCATGCAAAGCTTCGTATTGAAGACCCGCTTGCGCCGTAGACGACGGATCTACGTTAAAAGCTATTTTTCGGTCGTAACTGGTAGACTCACCAATGATTTTTACGGGTATGAGCACCGTGTCTTGCTTCACTTTTCCCGACGCGAAAGAATAAGCCATACTATCGGCCGCGGTCAATGAGCTGAAATAAGCACTTGGCTTTTGACCGAATTCCATCTGCTCGTTCTCCTGACATGCGGCGAATAGTAACAAAAATGTTAGTATATATAAACCGCTAAAGATTATTCTTTTCATAAAGTGCGATAGTTTAGAGGGTATAATAATGGAATAATCATTGTTGTATGAAATAAGTATTTTCCTTTGGCAAAGGTATCACGTAGACAGCTTCTGGTTTCTCTATGCCTCTTTGCAGTATTGGAACTATCTTGTTATTCAATCTTTTGTAAGCATAAAAAAGCTGGCCTTCCCCTATGAACTCTTTGGCATATTCTGCCAATAAATGCTTGTTCATATTGGCTTGCGTTAACGCTTCGCTTGGCAATCCGCGATGATACAACAACTCATTGTAGTACTTATTGGCCGTCGTTATATTGGGTGCGGTTTCGGTGGCGATAAGATACATCTCGGAAACCTTGATTAAAGGTACGCGCTTGGAGCTGTTGTATTTGACAATTGTAAAGTTATTGCCAGTGGTGCCCAGCCACCATTGACGCCTGTAATCCATATCCAACGTGGATGGGAAGACTTTTTTAAGCGTGCGTTTATTAAGCGCGAGAAAATTGTACGCGCGCTCATCCACGACAAAATAATTATCCACGATATCATCTTTCAAGCCGGTATGCTCCAACGAAAAGATATTTTCCCTAACAAAACCATTATCTTCAGAGCTTTTAATTTCACTACTGGTTATCAAAGGGAAAAGGCCCGAATCTATTACCTCTTTGGCATATTGAAATGCCTTTTCCTTGTCTTCGGGATGGCCTCTATATAGCAGCACCCTTGCCATCAAGGCGGTGGCGGCATAGTAGTTCATACGAAACTCACGTCCTTTCCACACTCCCTCCAATGCTTTTAAATCATAATTGGCGTGCTTTGGACCATATGGGTCCACATCCTTAAGCATTTCACGAGCCTCGACAAGATCTTTCACCACCCTGTCTAAAACCTGTTCCGTAGAAAGTTGGGCGTACAGAGCGTTGGTGAATCGGTCCACATAGGGTATCGCTTTTGCCTGCAAGCCATCTGTCATGGATGGCGAAGGGGCAAACATACGTAGCAAATCAAAATGCAAAAAAGCCCTTATTCCTAATGCCTCGCCCTTTAAAAGCGCGTACACTCCCGTAGAAAAGACGTCTTTTGACTTATCTATTCTATTGACGAGACTGTTCACATTGGCTATGACATTATATTGATCTTTCCATATCTCGTCCTTTCTTTTTTCTTCTTTAGTGTTGGCATAGTCGTATTTGGCGGCGTAATAAAAGCTATTTTGGGCGTTGTTGGCCGTAGAATAGTATTGGGAAAGACAGTCTAAATAGGTCATGGTGAGCTGTGCTCCATAAAGGTTTTTACTTTTCATTGAAGCATAACAGCCTATCAGAGCATCTCTATATCCCTGCTCATTATTGAGCAAATCGTCTGCCTTCAACTCTGATTTAGCAGAAATATCAAACCAATCCTCACACGAAGTAAGGGTTATTGCAAGTGCCGAAACACATATAATAAATATCTTTTTCATACTCATGGTTTAGAAAGTAAGTTGTGCTGACAGAGCGTAATGATGCGCGTAAGGGTATGCAGTACCCATCTCTCTATGTATGGACGACGTGTACAGGAAGTCATTCGCGGTAAACATCAGTTTGAGATACTGCGCTCCAAAGATTTTAATCCAGTTTCTGTTAAATGTGTACGCGATGCTGAGAGACGTACCTCTGAGCAAGTTGTCTTTCTCCACAAAACGAGATGTAGGCTTGGTTGTGGTTAAATCGTTAATTCTTTTGAATTTCGCAGACACGCCGGGCGTGGACCAACGATTGTACAATGCCCTCCTATCGACGTTGAGATACGGATTTACATTCTCCACCTTATCCACCAAAGTTTGGTTATAAGCATATCCTCCGAACCTATAATAGAATATCGAGTTCAATTCCCACCCTTTGTAATAGGCGTTCAATCCGAACGTACCCACCAACTTAGGATCGGTCGATTTGTAAGGCACGTAGTCTTTCTCGCTCCATGCGTTGGTGTAAGAGCCATCTTTTTTGATGAAGATCTCGTTGCCAGTTGCTGGGTCGATGCCAGCCGATGGCACCACCCATATCGAGTTGATAGACGCTCCCTCGACATACCTCACGTACGGTTTAGACGACGCATCGGCATCGGCGTGGGCATTATACGAGCTTAACCCTGACGAAATCTTGCGCAACTTGTTCTTATAATGCATACCATTGGCAAACAAATTGAGCCGAAAGTCCTTCGTTCTGATGACAGAAGCCTTGACATTAAACTCAAAACCGCGGTTCTGTGTCTCACCCAAATTTTCTTTGTAAGCCTCAAATCCCAAATAGTTGGCCATTGTCACATCCACCAACAAGTCTTTTGAGTTCTCGACAAAATAGTTGAAATATCCACTCACATAATGGTTGAAGAGCTCAAAATCTATACCGAAATTATTTTTTTGCGTACGTTGCCATTTCAGGTTATCATTGCCATATGCCTTAATTATCGCCCCAATATAATCTTGATAAGACAGCGCACTCATGTACTGGTACATCATCATGGACTGATATGGGTAGAAATTTTGGTTGCCCGTGAAACCTGTGCTCAGCTTGAAGCGCAATTGGTTTATCATTTTGTTGCCCTCCATGAAACGCTCTTTGTGCAGGTTCCATCCTATGCCCGAGCTCCAAAACGCGCCCCATCGTTTGTTACTTCCAAAGATAGACGAGCCATCCGCTCGTATCGAAGCGTCCACAAAATATCTGTCATCATAGCTGTAGTTGGTGTTCAACAAGAAGCCCATAAGACGCGTTTTGGTAGCATATCCTCTAACATGGTCGCCTTCTTTAAAGTTGGCGCCCAACGAAGGATGGTCCAAAGCTTGGTTGGCGAAACCATAAACGGTATAAGAGTTATAGTCGTCGTTGGTCTCTTGGATGTTCCATCCACCGTTAAAGCTCACCGCATGCTTCTCTTTTAGAGTTGTGAAATAAGACAATATGATATTGCCATCATAATTATTAGTAACCCGATTTCCTTTGGTATAGCTGCCTTTATTTTCTTTTACGTTGATAAAGTCGGTATGGTCGGCCGACTTGAACACATCCATGTTTCGGTTGATTCGTTCCAAAGAGAAGTTGCCTTTGAGCTTCAATCCCCGCATAATATCCCACTCCACGCTGAAATTGTTTACAAAATCGTCATACACCGTCTTGTCATAGGCATTGAGTGTGGTGTTGTACATGGGGTTCACAATTTGCGAAGAGCCCGTGGCCGTATTGTTGACAAACAATATTTTCTTCAATTTTCCTAATTCGTCATAAGGGTAATAATAAGGATTCAGGTTCGTATAGGTTCTGAAAGAGCCATAGGGCGATTGTGTTGACGAAACATTGTCATAGGTAATTTCGTCTCTGAAACGCAAGTTCTTATAGTTGTATTGCAATTTGATACCCGTTCCGATGCGGGTTCTTCCGGAGCCTTTCATCACACCTGCGGTATTATTATAGGTGAAGTTCACGCCATATCTGAAGTTGTCGCTGCCTCCCTCGAGCTGTGCGCTGTGTCTGTTAGTGATGCCTACAGAGCGCAACGGTTTTGACAGCCAGTCTGTGTCATACCCCTTGGTCACCAGTTTCAATCGTTCGTTGTAAGTTTCGAGATAGTCCTCCTTAACGTATATGGCTTTGCTTCCATAGTATAGTCCGGCCATATCTTCATATTTAAGCTTTTCGCGAGCATTCAAAAGGCTATAGTTGGACAGATCGGCAATCTCAAAATCGACACTACCGGTGTAGTTTAGCTTAAGTTGTCCCGGTGTAGGTGCTTTGGTGTCAATGATTACCACACCGTTAGACGCTCTCGAACCATATATTGCTGTGGCCGAAGCGTCTTTGAGAATGGAGATATTAGACACGCGGTTGGGGTCCAAATCGTATATCTTTTCAACACTCACCTCAAACCCGTCAAGGATAAACGTGGGCAGGTTGGCTTTACCTTTATACTGCTCATTGAGAAGGTTGGCATCCGTATTGGGCAGCGAGTTGACACCACGCACCTGTATGTCAGGTATATTGTTTGGGTCAGAGCCCATAGACAAATTCTCCGTGAGATTGAAAGAGGGGTCCAAAGCGGCTACCGTAGACAGCACGTTTTGGTCTGAGACCGACCGCAATTCAGATCCACTGAAACTTGTTACCGCTCCGGTGAACGTCTGTTTACGCTGCGTGTAATAGCCTGTCACTACCACATTTTTTAAGGACAGCTCATCACTTTTTAGCCGCACGTTCATCATGGCGGCAACTTTTAGCCTCACTGTGGTGGCACCAATATAGGATATTTTGAGATATGCGCTCTTAGGCACCTCTTGCAGCACAAATTTTCCATCTATATCGGTAGCCACGCCTTGGTTAGTTCCATCAATGACAACCGTGGCCCCCATTACGGCCGACCCATCGTCATCCATCACCACCCTACCCTTTACTGTTGGCAAGATCTTGTCGTCACGTTGGGCGCGCACCACCTTTACCGTAAGTCCGTCTACCGTATAGCCCAACGGCTTGTCACCGATGATATGGTTCATGGCTTCTATTATCGAAGCCTTTTCAAGTTTTCCGCTTGCGCGGTATTGGCTTACATCATCATAAGAGAAGCTGATTTTGTAGCCTGACACACTCTCCAAGCGCTTAAAAACAGTGGGTAAGCTCTCGTCTTGATAGCTAAGCGTTATTTCATGGTTTTGCGCCATGACATGGCATGGCATAAGAAAAAACAGCATCGCCATGACGACAGCCCATAAAAAATGATGTTTTTGTTTCATTTCTTGTCAATTTTGGTTATTGTAACATCCATATATTATATACGTGCATAGATACCAAATGGTCACTTTGATTTAACGTTTCATCAAAATATATCGTATTGTAGATTTATTTGTCGATTAGTTCAATTTAACCTTGTCGCAGGCATGGCACGCAGCACTCGCCATCAAGATTACTGTCCATACAAGGAATAATTGGAAAAATGGCAACATTGCTACCACCGTCACGCTGCCCCGGCATAGAAATACCAAAAACCCTTATACAGACACCACGCTTCGTGCATTCAAAGTTAATAAAAAATTCGTGCGACGTGAAGTTGCGTAAGTGATTGTGTAACATTTAGATTACACC
>ERZ1673752.253-NODE-253-length-98227-cov-22.027319_pt1 | contig 98227 bp, 80 predicted proteins | sample MGYA00580195_ERZ1673752 | MGnify/ENA primary metagenome ERZ1673752 (study PRJEB41218, sample SAMN15661744) | gut metagenome | host: Homo sapiens | place: Canada: London | collected 2015-08-20/2019-03-30 | study: EMG produced TPA metagenomics assembly of...
AGGTGTAATCTAAATGTTACACAATCACTTACGCAACTTCACGTCGCACGAACTTTGAATAGACCTTTACCCCGCCGATAAGTCCCACGACCGCACCGATGGCGTAGATGAGTTTCGTGGCAGGGTCAAAATAGGACGTTACCATGTTGGTGGCTTGGTTGATGCCCGACAAGCCGTTGCCTTGGGCAAAGGCGGAATAGGCGGAAAGCAGCAGAACGGCTGCGATAAGAAAATGTCTTTTGGTCATAAATCTTTGTTTTGTGCCGAGAGGATTGGATATATCCTCCCGACGGATGAATACTGTTGTTACTTTTGGAAGTTAGTGGTGGCTCTCTTGGGATCAGCCGTACTCTTTTTCTTTCATCGTCTTTGACTGTTTAATGGGTTTGTTACTATTTGCCCTTGCCCTCAGAGGGAACATAAAGCTCTTCAAAACGGTTGCGGACAATATCGTCTATCGTGGAAGAACGAACTTTGTCGCTTCGGAGTGTTTCCATCAGACGAGTGCCTTCCAATTCGGTCAATGTCTCACCGGCTCTTTGTCGCTCCGCTATGGAAGAGGCGTTTCGGTGTATGACCGACAAGGCTTCCTGCACCCGTGCAAAGTCAATTCCTCCGTCGTATGTCTCCTTTTCAGCGTTCGGCACTGCCACTTCGACCTCTTCCTCTTCTCCTGCCGTTGCCCCATCCGTTTCATACCAGAGGGGAACATCGTCGATTTCAGGAAGTCCTCCCGTATCTCCGGAGTGCTCGTTTCCGTTTTCCATGGCAAATGTAGAACTCTTTTTCCCCGTAGAATCGACTTCCGGATAACTGCGTACTTGTGGCTTCGAGTGGCATATTTGAAAGCGACTTTTACCGATGATTTCAGCCTCGGAAACCTCTTCTGTGAGATCTTCCCTTTTGGCTTTTCGTCTTGCCATTCTCTTTCTCCGTTCGTATCCAAAGAATAGAAGCAAATATAGGAGATAGAGCAGGAATGCTATAAAAACTATTCGGAACATAGGCGGGAGATGATTTCGAGTAGTTCTTTTCCCAAACTATCGGCAAGCCGACCTGATGTTCCGCCTCTTGGAGAACGGAGCGTGCAGATACCCGCCTTGCCGTCAGCGAAGCATGGACGGAAATGTTTGGAATATGGCAAGGAGGTCTGCATAAGTACAGCTCCCGTCTCATCGGCAAGCGTTCGACAGCGTTCTTGGACTTCTTCTTTTTCCCAAGAGCCGACCATGTTACGAAGCAGGCAGAGTTCCTTGATGCTTCCCTTGCCCATGGTTAATACCTGTTCGCCTACAATCTCAATGAAGCGGCGGACGGCATCGGCATCCATCGGATTACCCGTAACGGGAAAGATGACCGCATCCATACGGGTCAATAACTCCACCGTACCTTCGGTTCGCATCAATGGCGGCAGGTCGAAAAAGATACACTTGGGGCGAATTCCCGTATTGAGTCGCTCTGCTTCCTTCCATGTTTTTGCTATGGGGACACAAACAATTGGATAGGGTTGAAGCCATAATGGTTGCCGCATCATATTTTTGAGGCACTTATCGGAAAATCCTTGCTTATTTTGTCCCTCAGTTTCTTTTCCCCTTAGGTAAGCCGTCGTATAGAGCGGATAATTGCAGTCTATTACCGCAACGCTGTATCCTAAATGATAATGAAGGGTACTTGCCGCAAGTACGGTAAGCGTGGTTTTGCCGACACCTCCCAAAGGGGATGCAATGGCGATGTGAATCGGATTGCTCATGATTTTTCTTTTGATGGGTGAATACTATATCTTGATAAATTTGCTGTAATCGAAGTTCCCGGACTGAACCGCCTTGTGAGCTTGATTCATGACACGTTCCAGCAGTTCATGGATACGTCCGCCGGCAACTTTCTCTATCTCTTGGAGCATCGGTGAATCGTGCAACTTACAGATGGTTTCTGCCGCTTTGACCTCTTCCTCTATGGGAACCTCCTTACGGGACAGGACACTTCCCATGTGGTGCAGTTCTTTCGCAGTGATACTTTCTGAGAGAGAATGGCTTTCTCCCTCAAACTCCACCTGAACGTACTCCTCTTCACTCTCCATATCCAGAAGTTCCGAAGATAGAACAGGCTTGCTATTCTCCTCGTCCTCCTCTTCGGGTGTTATGGGAAGTTCGGCCAACAGGACATTCTCCTCTTGTACGAACTCCCGCTTGGGAATACGTATAGTAACAACGACTTTGTCTTTTCCCCGTTCCTTAAAGAAGAGTCTTAAGTCTTGATAGAGTCGCTTGGCTTTTCGATAGAGGTCGTACAGGAAACGCACGACCTGCACGCTGCCGAGATAGGCTAAGCCGACCAGCAGCAGAATGAAAAATGTCTGTTTCATGTCACAATAATTTCTTGAAATTCTGTTCGCTTAACCGGTTGATTTCTTCCTTGTAGTCCTCTAAATGTTTGAGGAGGATATTTTCGACATACATTCCCAGCGTCATTTCCCGCTTCCTGATGAAGAGGACAATCTCCGCCAGCTTATCCTGCAATTCTTTGGAGATGTAGATAGCCTTTCGGTCAAACAAATCATTGCGGTGCATGAAGAGTGATACATAGTCTCCCTTGGCGACATTCCTGCGACGGGTACGAATGGGAGAATGGAATTCTTCCGCCGTTTCTTGGGGTACTTCAGTCATATCGTTTTTCTTTTCCTCGACTGTGGCTGATGCAGCCATCTCACTCTCTTTCTTTTTCATCGGGATACCCTGTGAAATCAATTCCCGAATGGCTACGGGATCGACCTTTCCTTTATTCTTCTCTGCCATAATCTTCTGTTCTAATGATGTTAAGAATATCTTCTACAAGTTCTTTCAATTTGCTGCCTCGCAAAAGGGTGCGGGAAGGAGGAAAGATGGTGGAACGAAACAGTGTCGCCCCATTATCTGTCGCCTCTTTCTTATAGCGTGTCGTATTGGGGACAGCAGTCGGCAAAAGAGGAAGTCCCAATTCGGCAATCACTGTTTCGTACAGCGCATAGAGCGGTGTCTTCTCCCTGCCGTCCACCATGTTCCAGAAAAGGTATATCCCTTTATTCTCCGTCTGTGGATTGTCGGTGATGCCTGTCTTGATGACGGAGGCAAAACTCAGGGTACTCTCCAACGAGATACGGTCTGCGGAGATCGGCGTAAAGATGTAATCCATTCCGGAGAGCGTGTTCACCACACCATCGTTGTTGATGGTGCCGGGCAGGTCAAAGAAGACGAAATCCGTATCCGCTTCATTCGTTTCCAGATATTCCCTGACTGTTTCCACGGCTGTATCTGCCGTTGAACATAGAATGGTGTATGTGGACTTAGACCCACCGGAGAACTGGGCGACAGCCAATTCCTGCAGCGATGGGTTGCGTTCCAAGCCTTGTGCATCACGCTGACGCATGGCATTGATGCTGAATTGCGGATAATCGCAATCCACGACAATCAGATTATACCCGCAAACATAGTGCAGGTAACTTGCTGCCAAGACCGTGAAGGTCGTTTTGCCGACACCACCCTTCTGAGTGGAGAAGGCGATAAAAACAGGTTTCTTTTTCATTTCATTTTCTGTTTAATGGTTTTACATATATGGATGGGAAGGTGTATGCACACCTTGTTTTACTCCTCTGAAAAGGCAGATGGGGAATTGCCGCCATAAGGAAATGGATTTCCATGTGGGCATACCGCCGGAGGCTTTGATAAGGGAATAGAGCCTTACTTGGAGGGGGATTTCCCTCCTTGCCTAAGTATCGGAAAACATGACGGGGGATACACTTGCATACATCCTCCCGCACGTCTCCCATTGTACACTTGTGCAAGTATATACGGAGCTGCTGCCCTATGCCCATTCTCATTCCTATTGCCATACCCTTGGTTGCCTGTTCAAGTAGCTACAAACAGGTGTTTAGACTTGTGGAAGTTGGTATGCCCTCCTACCGGTGAACACCTGTCTGACGGGGCAAATATAGATGTCTTTCAAGCTGTTTTCGCCCCCTTTTTACTAAGTGCGTACTTGTGGCTTCGATTTGGTTGTTTATGGCTTCGTTGCTTGTAACTAACTTATACACAATAGGTAGTAACTTTGCACCCAAGCGATGAGCCGGTGCATTGAAGGCATTAGGAGATATTCTTTTCGAGAAGGTAACGCACCGTCCTTCGGGACGGATTTATTTGCGTCCGTGCAAATAGCAAGGTATGTCTTATGCTGCACGACTTCGTTTTTGCAGCATAAAACCCTTGCTCTTGCAGAGAGCTGAAAAAACTCCGAAGTCGTTTTTTCTTGATAAGAAGAATGCGATGCCTCAAATGCCGGTGATGTCGTGAAACACTAAAATCCATAGTAAACAAATGAGACAAAAGGAAATGAGGAGTATAAGCTCCAAAGAGAAGACGGAGAAGCGTGTTTCCGTTAATTTCACGCCTACCGAATTTGCACAATTCCTATCTATGAAGGAAGTGGCAGGTGTTCAGAGTTTATCGGCATTCATCAAGGCAAGAGTTTTCAACGAGACCTTTCGGGTGATAAAAGTGGATCGCTCGTTGCTCGATTATTATCAGAAACTGACGACTTTGTACGGACAATTTCGCAGTGTCGGAGTGAATTATAATCAAACTGTAGTCGCTTTGAAAAGCAATTTTACGGAGAAGAAAGCCTTTGCGATGCTCGCCAAGTTGGAGAAAATGACACTCGAATTGGCGGTCATCGGAGGGGAAATTGTGCAATTAACCCGAGAATTTCAAGAGAAATGGTCGCAAAAATAAGTTACGGAAGCTCACTATATGGGGCATTGGCGTACAATGGAGAGAAGGTAAACGAAGGTGTAGCAAAGATCTTGGAGACGAATAAGGTGTTCTGTCCTGCCGATGGTGGGCATGATATTACTGCTTGCATGCAAGACTTTATGGCATATATGCCAAGCCAAATTCGCACGAAAAAGCCCATTATTCATATCTCCCTGAACCCGCATCCCGATGACAAGCTCTCCGATGAACAGTTCTCCGTCATTGCATTGGAGTATATTGAGAAGATGGGTTATGGCAATCAGCCTTTCGTGGTCTATAAGCATGAGGACATAGACCGGCATCATCTACACATCGTGACCTTGGCAGTGGATGAGACGGGACGGAAGATTAACGATGGGAATAACTTCTACGCCAGCAAGCGTATCACACGGGAGATGGAGCAAAAGTATGGATTACACCCTGCCGACAGGAAACAATTCAAGGAAGCGTTTCGCTTGCGGAAAGTCCGTCCCGAAGAGGGAAGCCTTAAAAAGCAACTGGTTTCGGTCATCAAACCGGCAGCCAAATTCTACCATTGTCCGAGTTTCAAAGAATACCGAACCTTGCTTTCCACCTATAATATATGTGTGGAGGAAGTTAAGGGAGAAGTACACGGAAAGCCTTACAACGGGCTGGTCTATTTTGTCACGGATGAAAATGGCAAAAAGTTTGGAAATCCATTCAAGTCCTCGGTCTTTGGGAAATCTGTCGGATATGAAGCCCTGCAAAACCGATTCAAGACTGCCAAAGAAAAGTTGAAAGAGAAACAGCTTGCACCTAAAACCAAGTGGGGCGTGGAACAGGCTATGAATCGTTCAGCCACAAGAGAGGATTTTAGGGATAATCTCCATCGCAAGGGTATTGATGTACTCTTCCGTGAAAACGAAGAAGGTAGGCTCTATGGCATCACCTTCATAGACCACAATAACGGATGTGTGGTCAATGGCTCACGATTGGGCAAGGAACTTTCGGCGAATGCCGTAGCAGAATGGTTCGACCGTCCGCACCCCGAACTGTCCGATTCTATACAGCAGAGTGAAAAAAGTAGTCTTTCCCAAACCTCGAACTCGGATGAAGACTCCGTATTGGGAGGTCTGCTTGACCTGCCGTTGGAGGCTCACGGTACGGATTGGGAGGAAGAGCAGTTCAGAAGAAGAATGCAGCGTAAGAAAAGAAAACATCGTAAACTCTAAAAACAACAGACTATGTCACAACAAGAAGATGATTTGAGGGCACTGGCGAAAATTATGGATTTTCTGCGTGCCGTAAGTATTATTTTGGTAGTTGCCCACCTCTATTGGTATTGTTACGAAACCATCAAACTATGGGGACTGAACATCGGTGTGGTGGACAGGATACTGATGAATTTCCATCGCACGGCGGGGCTGTTCGGCAACATGCTTTATACCAAACTCTTTGCGCTGGTACTGATGGGTCTTTCCTGTCTGGGCACGAAAGGCGTGAAAGAGGAGCACATCACTTGGGCGAAAATAGGAGCATTCATGGGCATCGGCTTTGTCTTTTTCTTCCTTAATTGGTGGATACTCGCCTTGCCACTACCCATAGAGGCGAATGCGGCTCTCTATACTTTTACGATAACCGTAGGGTATGTTTGTCTGCTGATGGCGGGACTCTATATGAGCCGGCTCTTGAAGAACAACCTGATGGAGGATGTCTTCAATCAGGAAAACGAATCCTTTATGCAGGAGACAAGGCTATTGGAAAACGAGTACTCGGTCAATCTGCCGACCCGTTTCTATTATCGTAAGAAGTGGAACAAGGGTTGGATAAACGTGGTCAATCCTTTCCGTGCGGTATCCGTCTTGGGAACACCGGGCAGCGGCAAGTCCTATGCCATCATCAACAATTTCATCAAGCAGCAGATTGAGAAAGGCTTTGCGTTATACTGTTATGATTTCAAGTATCCCGACCTCTCCACGATTGTGTATAATCATCTGCTGCATCATTCAAATGGCTATAAGGTCAAGCCGAAGTTTTATGTGATCAACTTCGATGACCCGAGACGGTCGCACCGCTGCAATCCGATACACCCCGATTTCATGAGCGACATATCGGATGCCTATGAATCGGCTTATACGATTATGCTCAACCTGAACAAAACGTGGGTGCAGAAGCAGGGGGATTTCTTCGTGGAGTCGCCCATCGTCCTCTTTGCCGCCATCATCTGGTATCTCCGCATCTTTGAAGGTGGCAAGTACTGCACCTTTCCGCACGCCATTGAGTTTCTCTGCCGCAAGTACGAGGATATTTTCCCGATACTCACCTCTTATCCTGAATTGGAGAACTATCTTTCTCCTTTCATGGACGCTTGGCTCGGAGGGGCGGCAGACCAGTTGCAAGGACAGATAGCCTCTGCCAAGATACCGCTGTCAAGGATGATCAGTCCGCAACTCTATTGGATTATGACGGGAGATGATTTTACATTGGACATCAACAATCCCCAAGCTCCCAAAATCCTATGTGTGGGAAACAATCCCGACAGGCAGAACATCTATGGGGCGGCATTGGGATTGTACAATTCGCGCATTGTCAAACTCATCAATAAGAAAGGAATGCTGAAAAGTTCGGTGCTGATAGACGAGTTGCCTACCATCTATTTCAAGGGATTGGACAACCTGATTGCCACCGCACGAAGCAACAAAGTGGCGGTTTGTTTAGGTTTTCAGGACTTCTCCCAGTTGAAGCGGGATTATGGAGACAAGGAAGCTGCCGTGGTAATGAACACGGTCGGGAACATTTTTTCGGGACAGGTGGTCGGTGAGACGGCAAAGACGCTCTCGGAGAGGTTTGGCAAGGTGCTTCAGAAACGGCAGAGTATGAGCATCACCCGTAGCGACAAGACCACTTCCATCTCCACACAGATGGACAGCCTGATACCTCAGAGCAAAATTTCCACACTCACGCAAGGTATGTTTGTAGGAGCGGTTGCCGATAATTTCTCCGAACGCATCGAACAGAAGATTTTCCACTGTGAGATTGTGGTGGACAATGCGAGGGTGGCAAGGGAAACGGCAGCCTATCGTCCGATACCTGTTCTTACTGACTTTACAAATGAAGATGGAGAGGATATGATGGAACAGGAGATAAAGGCGAACTATGACCGTGTCAAGACGGAGGTGCGGGAAATCGTGGAGCGAGAGTTGCTACGGATAGCTAATGATCCCGAACTATCCAAGCTCTTAACTACCAAGAAATCATAAAAATAAGTGGTAATTTTCTTGGCTCAACAAGTGGATTTTTGTATTTTTGAAGTCGTAAGAATTTGAATCAGATGAATTGCTTTAATCACATAGAACAGCCGGCGATAGCCCGATGTTCCGATTGCGGAAAGGGACTTTGCCCTGAATGTGCAGAAAGGTATGTGCCGATACTTTGCACGCCTTGTTTTCAAAAGAGAAGACAAGGCGAGAAGTGGAGGAGCGTATGTAGTTTGTTACTCTTGGCAGCTCTGTTTGCCATAGGTTTCAAGTGGAACTTTTTGGCGACCAAAGGTTTTGAGGATATGCGATGGATGTCCGGATATACGCTAATGGCGATATGGTCGGGCTATCTCTTTGTGGAAAAGTACATTCCTTATAAAATGGTAGCAGGGACAAACGGGCAGTGGATAGTTTACTACATCCTCAAACTCCTCCTCTTTGTTGTCATCGGAGTCTTTACCGCTCCTTTTACCTGCTTGTGGGCAGTGTTCAGGGTCATAAAGGCTTTTCGGTAAGAGGTACAAGCATACTATAAAGAAGAAAGAATATGAGTACGCACAATATACCGCTCACATCGGCGGAATACCTGAGTTTTAAGGAAGAGATAACAAAGCGAATCCGCTCTGCACAGTATGAGGCATTGAAAGCCGTCAATAAGGAAATGATAACTCTCTATTGGGAGATAGGCAGACGAATTACCGAACAGCAGAAGGCTCTCGGTTGGGGAAAATCCGTTGTGGAAAACCTCTCACAGGACATACAAAAAGAGTTCCCGGGAATCAAGGGCTTCGGAGTTTCCAATATGTGGGACATGGCACGATTTTACGCAGAATATCAATCGAACGAAATTCTCCAACCATTAGTTGGAGAAATTAGCTGGTCGAAGCATATCGTTATTCTGACTAAGTGCAAGGAGACGCAGCAGAGACAGTTCTATATTCTGGCGACTAAGAAATACGGTTGGACTAAGGATGTGCTGATACACAAGATAGAACTGAAAACATATGAGAACTTTTTGCTCGGACAAAGCAACTTTGATACCACGCTGCCCGAAAACATCCGCAACCAAGCGGTGCTTGCCGTAAAAGACGAGTATATGCTGGATTTTATCGGACTGGGAGAGGAACATTCGGAATATGAGTTGGAACAGGCTATCATCAAGAATATCCGCTCTTTTCTGATGGAGTTCGGAACGGACTTTTCTTTTATGGGAAACCAATACCGATTGGAAGTGGATGGCAGGGAGTACTTCATCGACCTGCTGCTTTACAACCGACGCTTGCAGGCAATGATTGCAGTGGAACTGAAAATCGGAGAGTTCAAGCCTGAATATAAAGGAAAGATGGAGTTTTATCTCAATGTACTGAATGATACCGTGAGGCTCCCGCATGAAAATCCTGCCATCGGCATTATCATCTGTAAATCCAAGAGCCGAACGATTGTAGAATATGCCCTCAAAACTTCTACAATGCCTATCGGGGTGGCAACATACAGCCTATCACCCGAATTGCCGGAGGCATACAAGGAACTGCTTCCAACCTCAGAGGCTATAGCCCAAAAGTTGGAAGTGCTTATCAAAGAATGAATGAAGGGAGATATTCCGAATCTGGAATATCTCCCTTTTGATTTACCGCTTCTTGAACTTGCCGCCTTTCAGGTCGCTCTCCACCATACGCTTATTGAGTTTCTCACGGAGTTCGTCAAGGAAATAAGTGCGGCTGTCATCTTTGCGACGCTTCATATTCATATATACGTTGTAGCAGTTCTTTATCTCTATCCCGAAGAGTTCGGAAAGGGCGTCTGCCAATTCTTCCACGCCTATTTCTCCGTTGTTGATACAGTCGCAGGTGTCGAGAGCATAAAGGAGTTCCACTAAATCTGTCGCTTTGCCTGTCCAACGGAGATTGCTGACAGACTTCTGCGGAGCAGGGAACAATCCATGCAACCGCATATCTAGCAGTTTCAGTTCTGTGTCAATGACAAAGAGTAACTCCGATACATTTTTCCCCCATTTCGACTGTTAATCCAGTTCTCGCGTGGATAATCTGCAATTGAAATCGAGTGTAATGCAAGGTTCTAAATAATGAACATACTTTTCTCTCTGTGGCTACGAGCTTTAAGATTTCTCTTATTAAGCAAGCAGTAGCTTTCGTTGTATTTTCAGAGAGTAGCATTTTAAAAGAGTTCTTTTTTACGAGTCTTTTCATATTCCTAATCTATGAATGGTTTTACTATTCTTCTGAAAGAGTAAATACATCTGAATAACATTGAATAGTCAAAACAGATGATAGAGCAAGAGATATGAAAAGAAGATTCTCATCAGGTGTTATCTTCGTTGCCCTTTTAATTTACGGGCAAAGTTCATATGTTTTATTGAGACAAAATATCCGTAAAAAGTATAGTGATACCCCTGTTAAGTTGAATTACAACGAATCAAGATATTGCTTGGGTTTTATCCTGTGATATTTGCAGAAAGCCTCCGTGAAATGACTGAGATTGGCATATCCAATTTTATAGCCTACTTCTGACACCGAGTAGAGGCGAGTGGAAAGCAGTCGTTTTGCCCATTCCATCTTTTCGGATAGGGCATATTCGGCGATAGCTTTTCCAATAACCTGCTTGAAGCACTTTTGTAATTTGGAACTGCTCATATTAGCTTCACGCGCCAATTCGGGAATACTCGGTACATCACTGAGACTTTGAAGAATCTGGCGACGAACACGGAATACTGATTCAACATCATTCAAGTTTAGGTTGGCAAGAGATTTTACTTCCGAACGTTTTTCGATCTTTTCAAAGTACATCGTCAGTAATTCCATAGTTTTTCCATGCAAATGAAGCGTTGAAAAAGGATTGTCGATTTCAGTTATTGATTTAATGTTATCCAAGACCTGTTGCATTGCAGGTGTAATTGTCTCAAACAAATAAAAAGCCTTGTCCGATTGGAGAAGCCGACCGATATAGGTTTCATATGCTGCATCAATCTTTTCAATCCAATCTTTATTGAAAGTCAGTGTAATATTTTCGTATCGTTTCTTTGGTGGAAAACTCCACTCAGTCGGAATGCTGCTTGAAGGCATAAAGATGCCATCGAGCGTGTCCACTCCGACCGTTTTAGTACTTGTTCCAATTATCTGCTCGTGCTTATGCTCATTGATATAGAACATCACAGGAATCCATTTCGACTTTTCCACCGAGCGACGTACCATAGTTATCGGCTCGTATGCTATGAAATTGATGTAAGTCAATGTGAGCCATGGCAGGGGATAATACTGTTTGAAAAATCCACTACCCATAGAAGAAGGAATAGTAAATCCATCGTTTATTACTGATGTACCAAATTGCTCGGCAACCATCTCCATCCAATCTTCGGGTTTGTTGATGGCACAAAATTCTATAGTCATATTTTATGTCTTTTTGCAAAGTTACAAACAAATACGGATAAAAACTCGAATTATCACAAGTTTTTATCCGTATTACTCTTAGAAAAGGACCAATAGCTCCATGAGAAATGTTTTTAATGGGAGCTTATTCAAATGCGATTAAACTTGAAGGTACTCCTATGGTGGTAACAACTGGTCTTTGCGAGCATTCCCCCGTTTTGGTATTGTAAGTATAGTATCCTGTGCCTTCTTTGCACGTCATACCAAAGACTATAAAATCCTTATATCGTGTACAAGCAAAAGCTCCCATGCTTGTGGTCAATGGAAGATCGAGTTTTTCGATGGTTTTATTCCAAAGATTGATTTTAACCGGTTGATAGTTGAAATCAAGAATTGATGATTGCATAAGGTCATTGTGTTGAGTGTAAGCAGGGATGTTAATACAAGCATATGCTATTCCACCTCCTGCATAATAGAACGGAAGGATATAGGCAGCATCAGTGTCTAGACCTGTTACTTTTGTTTTGGATAATTGGAAGTAATAATCCTTATCCCATTCATCAGTTCCTTTTTTTATACGTAAGAAGCCGTCTTTCAAAGGATTCATCCCATCCATGCCTATACTGTAGAAGTAGATGTCTCCATGTTCGTCCTTGATAGCCGAGGAATGACGAAAAAGTCCTACAGATGCAGTTCGATTGTCTTTAATTACCTTTTCTACCGTGTTTGTCTTCAAGTCAATGATGGCAACCTCTGCTCCCGTTCCGGGCCATGAGGTGTGAGGTGAATTTTTCTGATTAAGAGAGACGTAAAGTTTTCCATCACGGATTACATTGCATCCCGGGTCGGGATTATTGTCATTCGTTGCATATTTTGCAAGATCAATCTCATCTTTTTGCTGCATTGTTTGAGGATTGAATATGCCAATCTTCCCTCGTTTACTGAGCGATACATAGGCTGTTTCATTATTGAAGAAAGCAATTTCTCCCGGACGAGAGTCCTGCCCAAAAGTCATTGTCTGACCTTTCACCAAATGTCCTTTGGTATCTCTAGTGAATTGATGAATTTTATCGCCCCACACTCCTTCGGCAATCAATACTATATTGCCATGGACAAAGGGATAAGTACCGAAGCCGAACTCGTATGTATTTTTATTGTTGACCTCTTTCTGCAAGAGATCCGAGAATGTCCCCAAATAGTCGGTCTTTTGGTCAATCTGATTGATAAAGACAAAATGCTGCTGCACCTCTTGAGGGGTAGGCGTAGGTTCATCATTTTTGTTACAAGATGTCAGCCCTATGACGCCGACCAGCATAGCGGAAAAGGCTATGCGATTGAAAATTGTTGTATTCATCTTTTATATTTGTTAAATTAGAAAATTCCTTTCGAGAAGACGTACCTGAATTTGAGGTGGAATGTCCGTCCTGCCAATGGTTGGCGGAACTGGTCCCAGACCTCTTTGTTCATTATATTATGGCATTCCAAGGCTACGGAATATTTGTTTTTGTAGGTCAGTAGCAGACCTATGTCATTGACGAAACTGCGGGGAATACGTCGTTTCTGCAATTCGGTTAGTTCCCAGAAATAGAAGAACTCCTCAGTAAATTTGCCGTCCCAGAAAGCCTTGACATACCAATTCTTGAATAACCGGTCGCTGTGATACTCCGCCCCGAAGTTGGCGAATAAATAGGGAATGTTCGGCAGTCGCAATCCTTTTGTCGGATTGGGGGCTTGGGTACCGGGTAAATAGTTCAAGACATCGCGCACATCTTGATAAGTCAGATTTCCGTAGGCATAGACCGTTGGTGAGATGTCCAGTTTTAATTCGGTTTCTATACCTTTAATATGTACCTTTTCTGCGTTCACATATCCGGCTGCCATGTGCTGTTTCATCAGTTTTATCATATCACTTACCTGCATATAAAAGCCGTTCACTTCAAACTGCAATCGCGATAAGCCGAGTATGTCGTTTTTATCTATCAAGAAGCCCAGATTGAAGTTGTGGCTTTTCTCCGGTTTCAATCCAGCAGCAGGAAAGGTGATGATACCATCGCCGAACAACTCTTGCGAATTGGGGAGGCGTATTGCCCGCTGGTAAGATGCTTTCAGATGAAAACCTCTGAAAGGCTCGTATTTTATTGCCTCTATCCAGCCGATTTGTGAGGTCGTATTGTTCTTTTTCTTCGGAGCCTCAATCATCTCGTATGAAGTCAAATCTTCTATCTCGGAATGGAGGTGGAAATACTTTGCGGAGAGCATATTCGTCAGTTTCTTGTCAAAGAGTTTTGCCTCCCAAGTCAACCCCGATACGACACTGGTCTTTTTACTGGGAAATCCCCCGATGACAAAACCTGCATGCTGACTTGCAATGTTATCGCTCGGTTGTCTTCGTGCATAGTTAATGAGTGTGTTCAGATTCAAACTGTGATTGGCAGACAATCTGTAATCAAGATTGATACGTTCGTTGATTTCCAATCCTTTGTCGTTTGAGTTATGAGGGACGTCCCCCGTTTCTCCCATTCCGTTCGGACTCGGATATATGTTTCCCTCGAAATCGTGATTAACTCGTGCCGTATCCACAAAATTGTTTGTTGTATGCGAGAGGGAGAAATGGGACTCAAAGTGAAGGCGGTCGTTCAGCATTCCGCTTTTTATCAGTTTGTTTTCCAACATAAACATTCCTGATTGGTCTTCGGCGTGTTGTATGTTTTTTAAGATGCCTTGGATTTCATTGAAACGATTATAGTACCCGAACTCGGTACTAATCTCATTGAACCAAAGTTTCGTGAAAGCAATTTTTCCTTTCAACATATACGAACGAAAACGGTCATGGTCACGCCTTACCAACAGATTCTCTCTCTCGGGAACTCTGAAAGAGTAGTCATTCTTTGCAGATGTATAATAACCTCCCGCACCGAGCAGAATGCCACTCTTTGGAAAATTCTTGCGAGAGAAGACGCTTCCTTTGTGTGTTTGATAAGAACCTAATTCATACGAGGCATCTAAATAATCCGTACTAAACTCTTTCGTAACGATATTGACAGCGCCTCCCAATCCATCGCAACCGAAACGGGCAGGAATGATACTCTTATAGACTTCTATTCTTTCTATAATGTCTATCGGAATTTCATCAAGAGAAAAAGCCCCATCAGAAGTACTCATTGGTATTCCGTCCCATAAGATTTGAATGCGGTTTCCTTCCAATCCATGAACAATAATTCTCGAACTGCTCCCCAAACCACCGGTATGCCCGACTTTCAAACCTATGGTTTTATTCAAAACGGTTTCTAACGAAATAGATCTGCCTTGAAGTTCTTTCGCATTTATTACAGAAACTGCTTCAGGCGACTCTCTGAGAACTTGTGTTCTTGTTTTCCCAACTACGACTACATCTGCCAGCTCTGTTGATTCCGGGAGTAGTTTTATGGTATAACGCTTCCCATTTGCAGTAATCGTATCGGTAATAGACTGATAGCCGACATAACTTACCATAAGCATAAGTTTTTGATTACTTGATGCATTTAGTTTTGCAATGCCTTTCCTATTTGTAGTCGTACCATTCGTGTACGTTGGAGCATTCAAACCTTTCCATTGTATGGTGGCAAATTCTATGTTGTCTCCAGTCTCTGCATCAATAACTTTTATTTCAGTTGGTTGCAGTTGTGCAAACATAGGATAAGACCACAACAATAGAAATCCGACAATGAGCATTCTTTTATATAAATGGACTATTGAGCTGATTGACATATCTTATTTGTTTATGAAATTCTGTGCAAAGGTACTTACCTGCCGAGTAAATAAATACCCCCGCTGTTCACGCTTATGCCCCTGTTGTGTTTATATGCGTGCAAATTGTTGTTTGGGGGTAGTGTAATGCTTATCGGGGTTATTTTACCCATGTTCGTTGCCGTACCTTTGCAGCAGAAAAATCAAAACGACACATATATGGATAAACAAAAAGTCAGACCTCTTGATGAGGAACGGGAGAGCCGCAGTCTGCTCTCCAATGCAGTGGTCATATTGCACCTTATTTTTGGTACACTCCCTATACTGCTGGTAGTATGGGCAGTGGATAAGTTGATGAATGGCACGCTCTCTCCCATAATAGTTTCGGGTATTGGAGGAATAATGGTACTATTCGCACTGCTTCGGGGAGTATTCTATGGAACATCGATTTGGCGGGCACACCGGTCGGCTTACAATGCCCTTACACGATTGAGGTTGCGTATCATAAGTCATCTGCAACGCTTGCCACTCGGTTTCTTTCAAGAACGGAAAGTTGGCGAATTGGTGAATATTATCAACCACGATGTGGAACAAATTGAAATTTATTTAGCGCACGGATTACCTGAAATCCTTTCGGCTACGCTTTTTCCTGCCTTACTCTGGATAATCATTATGGTGTTGGACTGGCGTTTGGGGCTGTCGCTCATTTCTCTTTTGCCTGTAGCATTTCTTCTGCAAATGGCTGTCAAAACACTTTGGGGAAAGAACTTTCAACACTTTATGGAAAGTACGCAAAAAATGTCGGAAGACCTTTTGGAATATGTGGCTACCATATCGGTAATCAAGGCTTTCAGTAACGAGGAAAACAGAACGGTACGGGTACTTGGCGGTATGCGCGATTATATTCATTGGGTGAAGCGGAGCATGTTCAGCGTTACTGTTCCGATGGCGCTCATAACGATGTTCTTGGAAGGTGGTATCGTGGTAATGACCCTTGTCGGGCTATGGCTGATGACTTCGGGCGAACTGACGGTGGCACGTTTTATCCTTGCCCTGATATTGGGCGGACTATTCTCGTCCTCCTTTGCTAAGTTGGCAACATTCCAACATTTCCGAATCGTCTATGGTCAGTCGTTGGCAAAAGTACAGTCCATTACAGAGGTACAGACAAAGGAAACTGCGGACAAGAAAACAGATACGACACAGACGGATGTTTGTTTCGAGCATGTTACGTTCTCCTATCCAAACAAGGAAGACAATGCGCTGAAAGATGTATGTCTTCAATTTCCGAGAGGAAGCCATACTGCAATCGTGGGCGAATCCGGGTCGGGAAAAACCACGCTGGCAAGTTTGATGATGGGGTTCTGGCAACCCCAAACAGGTACTATACGACTGGGAGGAGAGAATATTACGGAACTCTCCGAACGTAATATCGCTGATTATTTTTCGATGGTACAGCAGGAGGTTTTTCTCTTTAACACAACCATTCGGGATAATATCCGTATAGGAAGACCAACCGCCACACAAAAGGAAGTGGAAATGGCAGCACAGCGTGCTCGTATTCATGATTTTATCATGGGCTTGCCGAATGGTTATGATACGCTGGCAGGCGAAGCCGGCGTAAAATTCTCCGGCGGAGAAAAACAGCGTATTTCCATTGCCCGAATATTGCTCAAAGACTCTCCAATAGTTATTCTCGATGAAGCTACTGCCGCATTGGACGGAGAGAATGAGAAACTAATTCAAGAAGCTCTTGATGAATTGCAGCGCAACAAGACCGTCATTGCGATTGCTCACCGTCTCAATACCATTCAGGATATGGAGCGTATTGTTGTGATGGACAAAGGGCAGGTTGTGTCGAAAGGAACACACCAAGAACTGATGAAAGACTGTTCTCTGTACCGCAATATGACGGAAACACAGGAACAAGTAAGTAAATGGCAATTAAAAGAAGAGGAGGAATAAGAATGGTACGCAATATACTGAATGAATTGACCGCTCGCGGAGTGCGGCATCTGATTATCTCCGCACTGTTTTTCGTGGTTTATGCCCTTTGCGGCACGGCGATAATGCTCACAGTCTTGTTTCTCATCAACCGTCATATACAGGGAGAAAGCATCTCTTTCATTTTGGCAGCATGGGTACTCGGCAGTCTGCTGGTCTTGAAAACCATATCCAATGCCATTGCCGATATGAGTAAGCATTTTGCCGGATTTGATCTTGTGGAACGTATCCGCGAGAAAATCATATTGAAACTGAAAATGTTTTCACTCGGTTTCTATACCAATGAGCGTCTGGGAGAGATAAGTACAGTCATTCACAAAGACGTCGATAATATGGAGATGGTTGTGGGTCATCTTTGGACGCGAATGTCCGCCGACTTCATTGTAGCTCTGATACTCGGCGTCGGGCTGTTCTGTGTGGACTGGCGCATGGGATTGACGATGGTTGCCATTCTTCCCATTGCCCTATTTTCTCTGTATCGGGGCATTCGTTCGGGAATGAAAGCACAGGAGGAGGCACAGGATAATCTGGCGGATATGGTCAGTCTCTTCGTGGAATATGTCAAGGGCATACCCGTGCTGAAAGTGTTTGGTGGAAAAGGAATGTTCCGTGACAGACTCGACCACTCTGTCAGTGAATTTGGAGAAAGCAGTAAGAATATTTCCCGTTTGGCTGCTGTAAGTGTGGGTAGATACACTTTTTTGATAGAATTGGCTTTCGCTCTGATGGCTACAATCGGTCTTTGGTGGACACAGCAAGGTGAACTTTCTCTTTTCGCTTATCTGATGTTCGTCATCGTCTCAAAAGAATTCTACAAGCCTTTTGTCAATATGGAAAGTCATTGGCTGAATTACATCAAGGTAAAGGACAGCTACGGACGCATTTCCCATTTGTTGAATGCCCCTGTTATCACCAATCCTGAACAGCCGAAAACAGCAACCCATTTCAATCTTTCCTTTGACAAAGTTGGTTTCCATTATGAGAAGGAAGGTTTTGAGATGAAAGATCTCACGTTCCATGTTCCCGAAGGAACGGTAACGGCACTTGTTGGCTCGTCAGGTTCTGGTAAAACAACCATTACCAACCTGTTACTCCGTTTCTGGGAACCGCAGACCGGCAGTATTCGTATCGGTGGTATAGACATTCGAGAAATGGACTATGATTATCTACTCGGTAAAATCAGTGTAGTGATGCAGAATGTTATTCTCTTTTCAGATACCATTGCCAATAATATCAAAGTGGGCAACCGCAATGCTACGCAGGAAGAAATCGAGGAAGCTGCACGACGGGCGATGATACACGATTTTATCGTCAGTCTGCCGGAAGGTTATGAAACAAAAATCGGAGAAAACGGTTTGGGACTATCTGGAGGGCAGAAACAAAGGCTTTCAATCGCCCGTGCGTTCCTAAAAGATGCTCCCATCATTCTTTTGGACGAGATAACGAGCAATGTCGATCCTGTCAATGAATATAAGATACAACAGGCGATGTCCGCCCTTATCCGAAATCGTACAGTTTTGGTCATAGCCCATCACCTGCAAACCATTCGCAATGCTAATCAGATTATCGTGATGGACAAGGGACGCATTGTAGAGAACGGGACGCATTCAGAACTTGCAGCAAAAGACGGAATGTACTGCAAACTATTGTCGATGCAATAATTTAATCAATAAAAAATATGGAGGTATGGTGTTGAGTCATACCTCTTTTTTTGCCACTTTCATCCATATCAATGCCACAAGTACGCAGTTATTTCCAACTGCTAATATGCACAGTTTCTTTGATTTACCTTTGTTCATACACCGCTGTTGGTGTCATTAAATACATTGTAATATGGACGAAAAAATCAAAGACCAAGAAGTCCTTTTGGTGAAAGACCCCAAGGACGAGAATCTCAAAGCCGTCTCAGGGACGGACGAGAAAGGCGGACTGAAAACTGTACCGCCTACCGCCGAACATGAGCAGAGTTTCTTGAAGTTCGACAAGCACAGCAACGCCTTGGAGAATTTCCTCTCCAACTTCATGCGGCAGTTCAAGAACCCCACACAATTTCACTTCTTCAAAGTCCCCTTCGAGGGTGTTGTTGCCAGCGCACGGGTTCTCGCCGAGATGCTCAAAGCTCCGGATGTCCCCTCCAACAAGGAGATGCTGGACTCTGCCCGTGTGATTCCTTCGGACTATGCAGGAGAGCAGAAGCGGACCTTTCAGGAGATAGACCCCGAGAAGATTGACTGGGAGCAGTTCTCCAAGATGGGCGTGAGCCGTGAGAGCCTTGAAAAGGGCAAGGAGCTTGAAGCCATGCTAAAATACCGAAAATCACCCCACCTTGTCCCCATCAGCGTAAAAATCGGAGACGTAGCTCTCCATACGGACGCACGCCTTTCATTACGTGAGACAGAGGACGGCAGATTTATCCCCGTTGTCCACGCCATCCGCAAGGAGCCTCAGTTGGAGCGGGAGTTCTTCGGGCACACCTTCACCGACGAGGACAAGAATGCCCTGAGAGAAACGGGCAACCTCGGACGTACCGTGGAACTGACCTTTCCCAATAGCGATAAACCCACCCGCAGTTTCGTGAGTATCGACCGACTGACCAACGACATCATCGCTTTGAGTGCCGATAAAGTTCGTATCCCTGATGAAATCAAGGGCGTAAAACTGAGCGAAGAGCAGAAGAAGGATTTGTCGGAAGGCAAGAGCATCTATGTGGAGGGAATGACAGCCAAGACGGGAAAGAGTTTCAACGCCAACCTCCAGTTCAACGCCGACAAGCGGGCAATTGAATTTCGTTTCGGCTCACCCAAGCAAAGCCAAGGACAGCAGCAAGACAGCCGTAAAGCAGAAAATCAGGAGAAGCGGCAAGGAGTCCGCATACCCAAGAAGTTGTTGGGAAGGGAGGTCTCGCCGGAAGAGCAAGCCAAGCTCAAGGAAGGCGGAACGGTCTATATGGAAGGCTTGAAAGACAAGCAGGGACAGCCGTTCAACGCATACGTCCGTGCCAACTTTGAGAAGGACAAGTTCGATTTCTTCAAATGGAATCCCGACAAGCCCCAAGCCAAAGAAGTTGTTCCCGACAACGCCTCCAAGACACAGGTAGCCGTCAATTCCGAAGGCAAGACCAACGAAGCGACGAAGCATGTGAAAGAGCCTCTGAAAGAAGGACAGACACAGCCCACCGCCGAGCAGAAAGAAGAGAAGCAGGAACAGAAGCGTTCCAAGGGAATGAAAATGTAATCCGCCACCACTAACATCCAAAAGTAAAATCGTATGAAAGTCATCATAGCAGAAAAACCGAGCGTAGCCCGTGAGATAGCCCGCGTCGTTCGGGCAACAAACAGAAAAGAGGGCTATATAGAAGGCAGTAACTACACCGTCACATGGGCATTGGGACACCTGATAACGGCGGCCATGCCCGAAGCCTACGGCTTCAAAGGTTTTCACAAGGAGAACCTTCCGATTCTTCCTCCCGTCTTTACCCTTATTCCCCGCCAAGTCAAGAGCGGTAAAGGCTACAAGGCAGACCCGAGTGTCGTTGCCCAGCTCAAAGTCATTGAAAAACTCTTCAAAGCGGCAGAGAGCATCATCGTAGCCACCGACGCAGGACGTGATGGTGAGTTAATATTCAGATTCATCTACGAGTATCTTGGCATCGCCAAGCCTTTTGAGCGACTCTGGATCAGTTCGCTCACGGACAAAGCCATTCGGGAAGGACTTGCCCATCTCAAAAGCGGAGCCGAGTACGACAATCTTTACTATGCCGCCCGAGCACGCAGCGAAGCCGACTGGCTCGTGGGCATCAATGCCACCCAAGCCGTTTCCATAGCGGCAGGTTATGGCACCTACTCGTTAGGCAGGGTACAGACTCCGACGCTCTGCATGGTCTGCTCCCGCTTCTGGGAAAATAAAAAGTTTACGCCACAACCGTTTTGGCAGCTAAGCCTTTCCGTAAAGGACGGCGATGAAAACTTCCGTTTCTCTAATCCCGAACGTTGCTTCAACAAGGAAGAAGCCACCGCCTTGTATGAGAAGATCAAAGCCGCCTCTCACATCACAATAGAAACGATAGTCCGCAAGGAGGCGAAGCAGGAACCGCCTCTTTTGTACGACCTGACCACCTTGCAGAAGGAAGCCAACAGCCGACACCGTTATTCGGCAGAACAGACCCTCACGCTGGCACAGAAACTTTATGAAAGAGGATACATTACCTATCCGCGCACCGGAAGTCGTTATATCTCGGAGGATGTCTTCGAGGAAATCCCCGCATTGATTGCCTTCCTGCACGACCATCCCGTATGGGGTATCCATACCCGTAACCTTTTCGTCCTCAATGCCCGGTCGGTAAACGGGAAGAAAGTGACCGACCACCACGCCCTGCTCATCACGGGCAAAAAGCCGATAGATGTATTCGGAGAGGAAGCGGTCATCTACAATATGATTGCGGGGCGTATGCTGGAAGCCTTCTCCCCTCGGTGTGAAAAAGACGTTACCACCGTAACCGCCTTGTGCGAAGGTGTAAAGTTCACGCTCAAAGGAGAAATCATCAGGCAGGAAGGCTGGCGTAGCATCCTTAAAAACGAGAAAGGCAAAGACAAGGAACAGCTCGAAGCCGAAGAGCGAGAAAGCCGTGAGAATGGCGAAGGAGTCCTCATTCCGGAATGGAACGAAGGCATGCAACTTGCCATTTCCGCCTGTTCGTTGGCACAAGGGACAACCAAGCCCAAACCGCTACACACGGAAAGTTCCTTACTTTCTGCAATGGAGACGGCAGGCAAGGAGTTGGAAGACGAGGAACTGCGTGTCTGTCTGAAAGATTGCGGCATCGGCACTCCTGCCACCCGTGCCGCCATCATCGAAACGCTCTTTACCCGCGAGTATATGGTACGTAAGGAGAAGTCGCTCGTGCCTACCGAAAAAGGACTTGTCCTCTATTCCATCGTCAAGGAAATGAAAATCGGCAATGCCGAGATGACCGGGCAGTGGGAGGCAGACTTGGCGAAGATAGAACGTGGAGAGATGAAGGAAAAAGATTTCCGCAAGGACATCGAGTCTTATGCCACGCAGATTACCGACGAACTGCTCTCGTCCAAAATCCTCTTCCCTCAAAGGCGAAGCGACATCCATTGCCCCAAGTGCGGTAAGGGTACGATGGTATTTCATTCCAAATGTGCCAAATGTTCGGATGCCGATTGCGGATGGACGCTTTTCCGCACCGTTGCGGGCAAAAGCCTTACGGACGAACAGCTGACCCAGTTAGCTGTAAATGGGGAAACCGGCATCATCAAGGGCTTTACCTCCAAGGCAGGCAAGCGGTTCGAGGCTTCGCTCTCGTTAGACGGGGACTTCAAAACGGTTTTTGTCTTCCCCGAACGCAAGAAAACGGGCAAATCCCGAAGATAAATCCCCGTAAATTGCTAATTTTGCCACTGAATGATGCGGTCATAACAATCTTATTGTTTTACTGCGGATTTTAGTGGTGGCACTCGGCGGGGACGTCGAGTGCCTTTGCATTATAGGGTTATGCCTCAAAAAAGTATTCTTTAGAGAAGTTTTTTTTCAGAGCCGATAAACGGTCGTTCAAAAGATGTCGAGTAATCTCCGAAAAGATACCGAGTAATAACAGAAAAGATACCGAGCAACCGGCTGAAAGCTCATTAGCTTTCTCTTGATTACTAATTAGCTTTTCGGGCAATCCATAACATTCACTAAAATCATTCATATGACAGTCATTCATTTTTCATACTACGAACTTTCCCTGCTCTCATTTCTCAGGGAGAGCCACCCCGAGCTGGCGGACGACATTCCTTTCGTGAAGGAGCGTGCCGAAGCCGCCTCGCAAGCCTATACCGAAGCCTTTGACAACGGCTTTTCCGTAGCCGAATGTATCGGCATCGCCAACAAAACCCTTTATGCGGGACTGCATTTCTCCCGACACGACACGCTCACGTCCGTTCTGTGGAACGAGTTCTCAGCAGATGTGCCGCTCGAAGCGGTACGGGAGACAGCAATACGATTACGTCCGTTTGCGGAGGAGATCTTCTCCAAATATCCTATTTCGGACGACTTCGCCTATACCCCCGAATACAATGCCCTATACACGGAACTGACGGGCTTTATCCAATTAAAACTCGAAGAAGATGGCAAGCTATAACAAGAAAGAGCATCTTCGGGCGAATATAGATGCCATCCAAACGGTTTTTACCCTCCATCGGGAGCATCGCACGGCTACGGAGGAGGAAATGAAGGTGTTGCGGGCTTATACGGGTTTCGGTGCCTTAAAGTGTATTCTTTCACCGGCAAACTCGATGGAGGACATCGCACGCTGGAACAAGTCGGAAGTGGAACTCTTCCCCTTGGTTATGGAACTGCATCGGGTTATTCGGGACAACACCGCTTCGGAGACTCAGTACAAAAGCTATATGCAGAGTCTGAAAAACTCGGTGATGACCGCTTTCTATACACCTGAACCCATAGTACAGGAGATTGCCGCGTCCTTGCAAGAGGCAGGCATTACCCCCGGCAAGATACTCGACCCGTCGGCAGGAATGGGCGAGTTTATCCGCTCGTTCAATACTATCACAGCCGAAGGACACACCACATTCGGCTTTGAGAAAGACATCCTGACGGGACAACTGCTTTCCGCCCTGCATCCCGACGACAAGATACGCATCCGTGGATTTGAGGAAATCGAATCCAAGTTCAACGGTTATTTTGACGTGGTGAGCAGCAACATTCCTTTTGGGGACATCGCCGTCTTCGACCCGGTCTTCAGCAAGACGGACGAGCCGGCACGCAAGGTGGCACGCATGTCCCTGCACAATTACTTTTTCGTCAAGGGTGTGGATATGCTTCGTGAAGGCGGCGTGCTGGCATTCATCACCTCCCAAGGCGTTATGAACGCTCCCTCGAACGAACCTGTTCGGGAATGGCTGATGAGCCATACCCGCCTTGTGTCGGCAGTCCGTCTGCCGAACAATCTCTTTTCGGAGAATGCCGGAACGGAAGTGGGCAGCGACCTGATTGTCCTGCAAAAGAATAGTAACAAGGCATGCCTTACCGAGGAGGAGCAGCGTTTCATCAAAAGCGAGAAGCGTCCCAGCGGTGTGATGTTCAACACCTACCTGCGGAGCATGTCACAAATCGTGCATACCGAGTGGAAGCAGGACACCGATCCATACGGGAAACCCGCCATCCTGTTCCACCACAGCGGAGGGGCGGAAGGCATTGCCAATGATATGGGTAAAATCCTGCGGGCAGATCTGGAAAAGCGGTTAGACCTGTCATTATACCAACAACATATCCCCACACAGCAACAGAGCGAAGTTATTCTCCCTGCTCATTCTGAGGAAAAACAGACCGTGCAAAAGCCTCTGTCTTCTGATGGTGCACACACAGAAGAAAAGCCCGCGACTACGGAACCCATTCAAACGAATGTATCGCCACAGACGGAACTGTTCGACCTCTTCGGAAATGTCATTCAAGAAAAGAAGCCCAAGCGTAAAGCAGCCGCAAAACCGAAGCCGGTTTCTTCCCCCTCTCTGTTTCCCGAGACTTCACAAAGCAGCGAGACGGCAAATGGATTAAAAGATACGGGCGAGCTGTGGTGGCAGCAGGATAAGGAGAAAGGGATGCTGGCACGTCCCTATGAGGGCTTATGGCACGAACACCTCAAAGAGGGTTCTTTGCTCGCCTCGGACTTTCAGGTAGGTACGCTTGTCCGTGATATGGAGGACAACCGCCTGTTTCAGCCCATAGACTTCTCTTCCCAAGAACGGCAGAAGATGCTGGGCTACATAGACCTGAGAGACGCCTATCACGCTCTCTATGATTATGAAGCGGAGCACAAGGCGGAGAATGTTTCTCTTCGGCAGCATCTCAATGACCTGTATGACCGTTTTGTACGTCTTTACGGGCATCTCAACGATCGCAAGAACCACGAAATGATTCTGATGGACGCTGGAGGACGTGAGATACTTTTCTTGGAACGCAAGGTGGATGGCAAGACGGTCAAGGCGGACATCTTCACTCAGCCCGTCTCTTTCAGTCTGCACGATGTAACTCAGGTGGAGACTGCCACCGAAGCCCTTTCCGCATCCCTGAATAAGTTCGGAAGCGTGGATCTCGAATACATGGCTTCCCTGTTGTCCGACGGAACGGAAGAGGACATCCTGAACGAATTAAACGGCAAAGTCTATTACAATCCGTTGGAGGGTGGATATGAGACAAGCGAGAAGTTCATATCCGGGAATGTGGTCGCCAAGGCGGACGACATCGGACATTATCTGTTGGAGCATCCCGAAGATACAAGAGCCGCTGCCTCCATGCAGGCGCTTAGGGATGCCGTGCCTGTCCCCATTCCTTTCGCCGACCTTGACTTTAACTTCGGGGAAAGATGGATTCCCGTACAGATATACTCGGACTATGCCTCCTTCCTCTTCGACACGGAGGTGGCGATACACTACAATTCAAGTGCGGACGAGTACTCTGTCGATGCACGCCTGCACAATGCCAACATCTGGGACAAGTTCTGTGTTCGGGGACAGCACCGCCGCTATGATGGTGTTACGCTAATGAAACACGCCCTATTGAATACTTCTCCCGACATCACCAAGAAGATTATGGTCGGAGACAAGGAGGTCAAGGTAAGGGATACGGAAGCCATACAGATGGCAAATTCAAAGATTGATGAGATACGAAACGGCTTTACAGACTGGCTTGCCGAGCAGCCGGACGATTTCAAGAAGCAGCTGGAAAAACTGTATAACGACAAGTTCAACTGCTTTGTGCGACCGCAATATGACGGCTCGCATCAGACGTTTCCCGACCTCAATCTGAAAGGATTGGGTATTGAAAGCCTGTATGGCAGTCAGAAGGATGCCGTATGGATGCTCAAACTCAACGGAGGGGGTATCTGCGACCATCAGGTGGGAGCAGGAAAAACGCTCATCATGTGCGTGGCAGCCTACGAGATGAAGCGATTGGGCTTAGCAAACAAGCCGATGATTCTTGCCCTGAAAGCCAACGTGCAGGAGATTGCGCAAACATTCCACACGGCATATCCGAACGCAAAACTGCTTTACCCGGGCAAGAACGATTTTACACCCGATAAAAGGCAGCGTATCTTCCATGACATCAAGAACAACAACTGGGATTGCATTGTCCTTACGCACGATCAGTTCGGTATGATACCCCAGTCGGACGAGATACAGCAAAGCATCTTGCAGGATGAGTTGGACAGTGTAGAGGAGAACTTGGAAGTGTTGCGTCAGCAGGGGCATACGATTTCCCGTTCCATGGAAAAGGGATTGGTCAAGCGTCAAATGAATTTGGAGGCAAAACTTTCCGACATCAAATTCCGCATTGACAATCGAAAGGACGACGCGGTGGATTTCAAGACAATGGGCATAGACCATCTTTTTGTGGATGAGTCGCACACTTTCAAGAATCTGATGTTCAACACCCGCCACGACCGTGTGGCAGGATTGGGCAACAGCGAGGGCAGTCAGCGTGCACTCAACATGCTCTTTGCCATCCGCACCATTCAGGAGCGGACGGGTAGGGACTTGGGAGCGACCTTCCTTTCGGGAACGACCATCTCCAACAGCCTCACGGAGCTGTATCTGCTCTTTAAGTACCTCCGCCCGCAGGCATTGGAACAGCAGAATATCAAGACCTTCGATGCTTGGGCGGCTATCTTCGCCAAGAAGAGTATCGACTACGAGTTCTCCGTCACCAACGAGATTGTGCAGAAGGAGCGTTTCCGCTATTTCATCAAAGTACCAGAGCTGGCAGCGTTCTACGCCCAGATAACGGACTACCGGACGGCAAAGGACATCGGCATAGACCGACCCGAGAAAAACGAAATCATGCACAATATCCCGCCAACGCCCGAACAGGAGGAGTTCATCGCCAAATTGGTGGAGTTTGCCAAGACGGGCAATGCCGAGCTGTTGGGAAGAGCTCCGCTTACGGAACGGGAAGAAAAAGCCAAGATGCTGATAGCAACTGACATGGCGAGGAAGATGAGCTTAGATTTGAGGCTCATAGATCCCGAGAAGTACTCGGATCATGTGGACAACAAGGCTTCCCACTGTGCCGCCAAGATTGCAGAGTATTATCGGAAGTATGACGCACAGAAAGGTACGCAGTTCGTATTCTCCGACCTCGGAACCTACAAGCCCGGAGAGTGGAATCCTTACAGCGAAATCAAACGGAAGTTGGTGGAGGACCACGGCATACCCGCTCAGGAGATACGCTTCATACAGGAGGCGAAGAGCGACAAGGCTCGAAAGACGCTCATTGCGGGCATGAACGAGGGAACCATTCGGGTACTGTTCGGTTCCACCTCTATGCTCGGTACGGGCGTGAACGCCCAGAAACGTGCCGTGGCTATCCATCATCTTGACTGTCCCTGGCGTCCTTCCGACCTTGAACAGCGGGACGGACGGGCGGTGCGTAAAGGAAACGAAGTAGCCAAGTTTCATGCGGACAACAAGGTGGATGTAATCATTTATGCAGTGGAAAAATCACTTGACAGTTATAAGTTCAACCTATTATATAATAAGCAATTATTTATAGAGCAGCTGAAGAACAATCGTCTTGGCAGCCGTACCATCGACGAGGGAAGCATGGACGAGAAGTCGGGGATGAATTTTTCCGAGTATGTAGCCATTCTTTCGGGAAATACGGACTTGTTGGAAAAGGCGAAGTTAGAGAAGAAGATTGCTGGCTTGGAGAGTGAGCGACGTTCCTTTATGCGCAGCAGGCAGACTTCCCGAAGTCGATTGGACGAGGTGTTGCGTGTCGTGGATGGGAACAAGGAACTGATAGCACGCTTCAAAAGCGACCGGGATCTGTTTGAGAGCAGGGTGCAAAAGGACAAGGACGGTAACAAACTCAACCCGATACAGCTGAAAGGCGTGGAAGGCAGCGACCCGAAACGGATCGCAGCCAAACTTGCGGAAGTCAAGGAGCATGCCCGTACCAAAGGGGAGTATTTCGACATCGGCACTCTTTACGGTTTCAAGATAGTGGTCAAGACCGAATCCTCCTCACAGAGTCTTTTCGACTTATCGCAGAACAGGTTTTTCATCATGGGAGAGAGTGGCATGAAGTACAGCTACAACAACGGTAACATTGCCACAGATCCGGTACTTGCCTCCATGAACTTTCTCAATGCGTTGGAAAAGATCCCGAGCCTGATACAGAAATATGAGGCGGATACGGTGAAGATAGCCAAAGATATTCCCGTATTGCAGGAGGTGGTCAATGGCTCGTGGAAAAAGGAAGAGCAACTGAAAGACCTCAAGACGGAACTTGCCGCACTCGACCGTCAGATACAGCTTTCCTTGAAGCCCATTGAGCAGGGAGACGCACAGCAGGAAGAAGAGAACATAGAAGAGCAGAAGGAAATGGAAGGGAACATCTCAGGGCAGTCCCGTCCGATTGAGCCTACCGCTAACGCATCCTCCGTCTGCACGCTTTCGGCTCAAACCGACAGACTGCCCGAAGACGCGAGGCAGAGTATTAGGGATACACAGCCCCTTACGGACGGTGTGCCGTCATTGGCAAACAAGGTCTTTGTCGTCAGACCGAAAATATGATTTATGAAACGGACTCCAAGTATAAATCCCGCCTCGTCATCACGACGGGACGGGATTTGCACAACTAAAATAAAAAAGCAAAGAACTCATTCTTCTTTTTTCCTCTTTCTTCTCCGTTTCTTATTCTCGGTGAAATGATGTTCCATAAAGGCAGTTATCTCTGATTCCAGATACCACGTTTTGTGATAGATGATGTGGAACGGCAGCGTCCCCGAATCTCGGTAACGTTGCAAGGTTCGCTTGCTGACTTGCAGCATCATACAGACCTCTTGATTGTCCAAGAGCGGCTCGCCGTTGAGCATCGGACGTTGGGGAATATCGGGAATGGTCTGCTTCAGATGGTCGAAACGGGTCATAATCCGCTCCATCCATTCAAGAAAAGTGTCTCTGTCCAATAGTTCCATATGCTATTTCGTTCTCTTGGCTTTAAGCAGGAAATTCTGTCTCAGCTCTTTGATGTTTTGAGGATTGCAGTACAGGCTCTTCTTGCGTATCGCCTCCTCTATGTCGTTTAAGTCGTAATAGCATCGTCCAAGGATAATCTTGTAACCGATACGTTCCGAACTTCGCAACCGTTGGAGGGTGCGTTGGCTGATGCCGAGTATTTCGGCTAAATCCTTGTTGGTTATCAGGCGGTTTTCGTATTCTTCCTTCGCCTGTTCCTCTTTCTCCACATATCGGAGAATTTTCTCTATCTTGCCCACCAAATCGTGGTAGGCTTTGCTCTCAATTGTAATGACATCCATCGCTCTTTTAATTTGATTATGGTGCAAAGTTCGGGCTTTGAAATCGTTTGGATTGTATGCTAAATATGTACTGAATAGAGATTTTTATTGTCAAGTATTCAAGCCCGAAGACACAGGCTGTCATATCAAAGCCACAAGCACGCAATTTGATGAAAGTATCTCTTTCTCGCATACGCTGTCATTACATTTGCATATCGTAATATCCAAACTAAAAATTGATATATGGAAGTAATAGCAATCGAAAAGAAAACGTATGAAGCCATGATGGAGCGTTTCCGCATCCTGACCGCCAAGGTCGATGCCCTCTGTCGGGAATCGGACGAGAAAAGAATGGGCAAATGGCTGGACAACCAAGATGTCTGCCAAATCCTGAACGTCAGCTTGCGTACACTGCAAACCTATCGGAGTAACCGGACTTTACCCTATACGAAGATAGGCTACAAGATGTACTATAAACCGGAGGATGTTCAGAAACTGGTAGACAAGTCGGTCTCTCCATAACACAGTATCTTAATCACCACTAAATCCAAAGTAGAACTATGAGTAATAATGTAAAGACCAAGAATGACGAAGAAATCATGCACTTCCTCAATGCCTCCGACCGTATGATAAAAGGGATAGATGCCCTGAGGAAAAGAAACAGACCAACGCTTCAAGGGCAGCGGTACTTGACGGACGAGGAACTTTCCCGACGGCTGCATGTCAATCGACGCACCCTGCAAGACTATCGTGATATGGGGCGTATTCCATTTGTCAAATTAGGAGGGAAAGTCCTCTATAAAGAGGAGGAGGTAGAAAAGTTGCTGCAAGAGAACTACCACCCACGATTTGAGGAATGATGAAATGTTTGTCGCTGTTGCCTTGATTTTTGTCGTATTGTCGATTTGTTTTGACCACGATAAAACAAGCTCTCAAAAAAGTGACGTAAGATTTCAGAAAACTTACGTAAGTTTTCCGAGATTCTTACGTAAGATTTGATGGCTTCTTCGACCACTTCTCTTCATTGGCTCATCATACGCCCAAATCAAGTTACAACGGAATGTGCAGTAAGCAAAAAGCAGACAGTAGGAATTATCTTCTTACTGCCTGCTTTTCTTTAATTATGTTGTCTGCCAACGGTGTAACAGACAATCATGGGTGGAGAGGAAACTTTCTTCTCCGAAAGCCTGCCGATTATCCACCTTCGCAAAGTCTTTGCCTGTGGTGTGGCAATACGAAACGACAGCATCGTTATCATTTCGATACTGTATAAATCAATAAATCCTTGTTCGGAGTGGATTGTTCTCATCGCTTCCGTCTCCATCAGGAGAACTTCTTTGAATATCGCTTTGATTTGTGCGCTCACCTTGCCGGAGAATGCCCCGAGCAGGTCGGCAATCTCACAAGCAGACATCCAAACGCGAGTAGCTGGGATATGTATTTCTCCGTTACCGCCAATGGTTATGATTTCTCTTTTCATAGACATTCTTCCTTATTATTATATGGTAATACCGCTAAACTGTTCTATCCGGCTTAACTTGTCGGAAAGGGAATTCATATCCCGGCTTTCCTTCTCGTGGGTAATTTTGGCGTAGATTTGTGTCGTGCGGATATTCGTGTGTCCGAGCATCTTGGAGAGCGTTTCGATGGGAACTCCGTTGGTCAGACAAATTTCCGTTGCCATGGTATGGCGACTGGTATGCCACGTTATGTTCTTTTCTATACCGCAAAGTCCGATGATTGTTTTAAGGTTCTTGCAGGCGGTAATGTACTGAGGAACGGGCAGGAGATAATTTTCCTTTGCCATGCCATCATACTTTTCGATAATCCTCAATGGAATGTCCATCAGCATGATGTTGGATTCCACGCCCGTCTTCTGTCGCTTGGTCATAATCCACAATTTGCCGTCGAATGAAGTTTGCACATTGTCTTTGGTCAGGTTCTTCATATCGGTAAACGACAAGCCGGTAAAGCAGCAGAAAACATACAGGTCACGCACCAACTCCATGGACTTGCGGCGAAACTTCAAATCCATCATTTGACGTATCTCGTCCTTGGTCAAATAATCCCTTTCCGTACTCTCGGCGGAGATGCTGTAATCCACGAAAGGGTCTCGAACAATCCAGCCGTGATTCTGGGCAATGGTAATCATTCGGCGCAAAGGCATCATGTAGATCCATACGGTATTATTGCAGCACTGCTTTTCCGTGCGGAGGAAAATCTCAAAGTCCGTGATGAATGCAGGTGTAAGCTCTCGCAGGGCAATGTCGCTCAGACGATAGCGTGTCTTGATAAATTCTTCCAAGTGCTTGTAAACGGTACAATACTTATGGTATGTGGAATCGCGACGCAGACCGGCAGATACCTGCTTGGCAAAATCCTCATTGTGCTGGGCATAGACCGTCAGCAGTGTCTCGTACCGCATCTCCAAACCCAAGAAAGCGTTCTTTACTTTCTCCGCCGTGACATAGTTGTCCCTTTCGGCAATCTCCTTGTATTTGGCATTGATACCCACCCGAATCTTGTCCAAGAAGCGGTTGGTTTCCAATGCGACGGAACTTTTTCCCGAAGCCCGGTTGCTCTTGACATCCCATAGATTGGGGAGAATGTCGCATTTGCAACTGAACTGTGCAATGGTTCCGTCGATAGTGATACGGCACATCACGGGAACGGAACCGTCTTTCTTCGGGGCGTTCTTTTTGAGGTAGAACAGAACCTTAAACGTACTTCGCATAACTCTGACCTTTTATAAGTTACAAAACTATTTATTGTCAGGTTATCCGCTGATACGCAATTCATTGTACTTTGATGGGAAAGATTCCAAGCATTCATTTTTTTGCCTTTTTTCTTCCCATTCTCCCTTTATTGGGCTATCTTTGCGGAAGATTTCAGTTGGGGATTAGCCCGTTCGTTACCGTTTTTGCCATTCCTTTCTACTTGGATATAGGGTAATGTTTTAGTAACGCTGCTCTGTCCAAAGTTGGCAAAAGTCCGTCTTTTGGCGGTTTTTCCCCCGAATGGTCAAATAATCAGAACTGACTGACTCACAAATCATTTGCTATGTCCGCTCATTTTTTGACCATTAAGGATAGATTTTTGGTAAAAAAAATTATAGGATTGACTATTCTCACTACACATCACTTTTTGTCGTTATCTTCTGTTTTTTACAAAAGAAAATTGCAGTCATGGGCAAAGCTCGTTACCTTGTCAGACAACCGGTTATTAGTTGGCATTGCACGGTGTGGCATCAGCAACGACTTGACTTATCACGTTCCGGCTGTATGCCCACGATTGCTTAAGGCGTTATGCTATAGGGGCAAAGCGTGATTATCTCGCTCAATACGGGGCAAACTGTTGCCGTCATGGTCAAGGAAATAACACACGAAACACACAGATAATTTTATTAGAAAAACATTTGACAAAAAGCCTTTCGTGCTTCGCGTATTTGCAAGCGAGCGCACACTCGCCCTCAAATACGCCACGCATTTGAGTTTTGCGTAAAACGCATATCATCAGAGACTTGTATAGAAAATATACGTTTGAGACGAGAAAAGTTTTCTGGACGAACTGCGCTTAGTGCCTAATCGCACATCGATTGGGCACTAAACGCGACGCGATTAAGACCGAAACACCATGCGTTTAAGGCTCAAGCGCAAAGCGATTAAGTATCGATCGCAACACGAAGGCATCACAAATCTACTCTCGCGACGTGCCAACGTGCCCATAAATAAAGAAAACACAGCTAAAAAGCAGATTTCTCATATACATTTTTTTATGATTATTTCCTGACAAAGGGCTGTGTGCAGACAATGCGTGCGTATGAATGGCAATAGGTGCATTGCACAAGGTGGCGCAAGGCTGAAAACGCAAGTAGAGCAAGCCAAGCATGACAAGGTGGACTCGTAAAGACTGAATACCATCACCACCAAGCTGGCGCGACCACAAAATGGCAGGGGTGTCGCTGGCTCAAGAAGACTTCTCGAGACCACGCCGACGCGACATCCAAATCTCCACTGAGTTGATGATGTTTTGCCAAAGTATATAACACCCCGGTCCTACCGACGACAACGGATTCAAGAACGCCGTGGCCACCCAGATGGCAAAGGCTGTGTTTTTCTGGCCAAGGGCCTGGCCAGCCTCGTTGGTCTTATCAAAATAATGGCCGATGTAACGACCCGTGGCAAACTGCACGATACACAACACCAACCCCATGAGGGCTATCGACACAAGAAAGAAGACCGAAGTATGCTCCCAAGCCTCTCGAATGTTCATGGCCGTGGTGCCCGACACCACCACCAAAGAGCAACCCCACATGTAATAACTGAGGTCTTTCACACCAACGATACGGCGATGCAGCCTGCGCATATAGTGCTTGACAAAATAGGCAAAGATCATGGGCAAAAGCAAAACCACGCTCACTTTCCACAAGATGTGAAAGAATAGAGGCCCAAACGCTATGCTAATCGTGCCGCCATTGGTCTGCGGGAGTAATGGAAAACAAAGGGGAATAAGCAGAGCTGAGATAAAATTGGAAAGAAATGTATAGGTGGTCATCTCTTCCAAGCTACCTCCCAATTTAGCCGTTACCACAGGAGCGGCTGAGGCAGCTGGGCTGATAATGCAAACCAATATAGCCTCGAGCATGATTAATGCGCTACCACTGATGCCAAAACCGAGAATGCCACCCACAAGAATGAGCACAAAAACCATCTGCTGCACACCTATCCACAGATGCCATTTCACGGGCAGCAATCGCCTGAAATCTACCTTGCAGAAAGTCACAAACAGTATGAGAAACATGAAATCGGGCAGCACGCTGTCGTTATAAGGGGCGTACCACTCACCGATGGGTTGCAAAAAAGGCACAAAATGGAAAAGCAAGTACACCACGATGCCCGTGGTAATGGCTAACGGCAATATCCAATTTCTTACAAATCTGATAACATTCATGATACATTATTATAATATAGCCAAATTGGCGTGATGTTCTACATCACACCAATCCATCTCAAAACGTCGTTTAGATTGGCCACCACCATGAGCAATATCAATATGATGATACCGGCATACTCGGCACGAATCATGAATTTTTCTGAGGGTTTGCGACGCGTAATGATTTCATAGAGCAAGAATATCACATGCCCGCCGTCAAGGGCTGGTATGGGCAGGATATTCATGAAAGCCAATATGATGCTCAGAAATGCTGTCATCCGCCAGAACATGTACCAATCCCAAGAAGCCGGGAACAGGTTGCCGATGGAGCCGAAGCCACCGAGGCTCTTCGCACCGTCGGCCGTAAAGACGTACTTCATGTCGCTGACATAGCCCGAAAGAACGTTCCATCCATACTTGACACCAGCGGGAAAGCTCTCTAAGAAACCATAAGTGACATGTGTACTTTTTGTCGCATACATCTTAGCTATGCTTGGAACGGCAAAGCCTAATTTCAAGTTGGGAGTGAGTGTCGTTTGCAATGTATCGACAACAGTGCCTCCGGCCTTGGCCACAATGAGCGTGACGCGCCGTAGTTCGATACTGTCTTTGTGAGTCTTGGCGGCCGTCATTTGGTCTTCCACACGCCCTATCTCATCCATAAACTCGTTATATGAGCCAACGTTCTTGCCATTGATGGAACGTATGGTGTCGCCCTTGGCCAATCCTATCTGGCAAGCTGGCGCCACGACAGTGACGTTGCCATCTTCTGTTACAGGCACACGACGAAATACAGTATCGACGATAGCGGGGATGAATGGCTCGACAAACTTTGGCGTAGTCTGCAACATGTCTAACAGATTGATACCACCGGGAAGCGCAACACGCACCTTTTTGCCACCGCGGACGACATCTGCGTATTGGGCTTCGGAGAGGTCACGGTAAACGTCTATATTGAAGTCGCGGAAAGGTCGAATGTTTGTACCAACAAGAATATCCTTGTCTTGGAACCCGAACTTCTTGGCCTCGGTGTTAAACTTCATGCCCTCGGTCATGTTGGACATACCCACATAGTTCTCGCCCCAATGATACATAATCATGGAATAAATGAAAAGAGCCAGCAGAAAATTGACCGTCACGCCACCCACCATGATGATGAGACGCTGCCACGCGGGCTTTGTCCTGAACTCCCACGGCTGTGGCTCTTGTTTCATCTGCTCGGTATCCATGCTCTCATCGATCATGCCGGCTATCTTGCAATAGCCTCCAAGTGGCAGCCATCCTATGCCGTACTCGGTGTCTCCAGTCTTAGGTTTGAAACTGAAAAGTTTTCCTCTCCACTTGCCAACGCTGACATCAAAAAAAACAAAGAACTTGTCCACGCGCACTCCGAAGAGCTTCGCTGCCAACATATGACCGCCCTCGTGCAAAAGAACAAGTAGGGATATAGACAAAATGAATTGGAGGAGCTTGATTAAAAAGATTTCCATTGAGTTTAATTGTTTACTGTAAGCCTTATTTTTTAACTTTCACGACATAAAAAAGAACGTATAACGCTTGGAGGAACAACAATTCTTTTGATCTGTGAAAAGACTTAAATAATAGGCAATTAGTTGTTTTTATTAAGAATTTTGCTTGCTATATTTCTGGCCTCTTGGTCTGTTTGGAGATAGACATCGAGGTCTGGATTATTGTCAAAAGTGGCTTCTCGCATGGTTTGTTCTATGATATCTGCCATGCCCAAGAACGTGCAAGCACCGCGTCTGAATGCCGCGTTGACCACCTCGTTGGCCGCGTTGAGTATGCACGGCATGTTACCCCCACGGCGAATAGCCTCGTAAGCCAAGGCCAAACATTTGAATTTGTCCATGTCTGGCTCGTAAAACTCCAATGTTTGGGTTTTAAACAGGTCGATCTTGTCACCTTGCAATGACAGGCGTTGGGGATAAGATAGGGCATATTGGATAGGCAAGCGCATATCTGGAACGCCCAATTGCGCTTTCACCGCGCCATCCTTGAACTCCACGCCGCTATGCACCACGCTCTGCGGATGTATCAGCACTTGTATCTTCTCAGCCGGCACGCCAAAGAGCCACTTAGCCTCCATCACCTCAAACCCTTTGTTCATCAGCGTGGCGGAGTCTATCGTAATCTTCGCGCCCATATCCCACGTGGGGTGACGCAAGGCGTCTGCCGCAGTGACGGTAGTCAACTGGTCGAGCGAGTGGAGCCTGAACGGTCCGCCCGAGCAGGTCAACAAGATCCTCTCCACCTCGTTCATATCCTCGCCCACAAGGCATTGGAATATGGCACTATGCTCCGAGTCTACGGGCAGCAAGTCCACATGGTACTGGCGCACGAGGTTCAACATCAGCTCTCCAGCCACCACAAGCGTCTCCTTGTTGGCCAAAGCTATCTTCTTGCGAGCCTTGATGGCTTGAATGGTGGGGACCAATCCGGCAAAGCCCACCATCGAGGCGATAACCACATCGATAGCATCAGACTCGACAACTTGGCTTAACGCATCCGCCCCGGCATAGACCTTGATATCTGGTTTGTCGGACAACAAATCCGTCAAACGATCGTAACGCTCCTCGTTGGCAATGACCACACAAGCCGGGTTAAAGCGTCGAGCCTGCTCGGCGAGCTTCTCCACGCTGTTGTTTGCGGTCAGACAGTAGACCTCGTAGCGGTCTGAGTGTCGCGCGATGACATCAAGTGCCTGCGTGCCTATTGACCCTGTGCTACCGAGAATACATATCTGTTGTTTCTTCATTATATTGTTTTGATTGTGCCATTCCATACGCCACGACTACAAATCGAGCAGTCCTTGAGGTATGTTCATGGCAATGACGCGCGTGTTATTGTCCACTTTGGTGATGAGATTAGCATCTGCCGGTATCAGGATTTCCCTGCCATCATTGGCCGCCACCTCAAACAAGACGTTGATAGTGCTGTCGTCCACACCTTTGACAACGCCCACAGGCTTATGCGTTTGGGCGTCGAGGATTTTGTATCCAACGATTTCTGACCAACTCAGATGGTCGACATCGTCCCCGGAACGTGCCCTTTGGAAAAAAACATCACAACCCGAAATCTCACGCGCTTGCATTTGAGTGTCGATGTCTTCAAACTTAAGCAACGCCACTTCGTTACTCTTAAAACGATATTCTTCTATAAAAAAAGGAACCAAAATGCCATCAAGCTCTATTAAAAGATGGTCGGTCTCCACTCTGTCGAACACGTCGTCGACAAATCGAAACGTGATTTCGCCCCTCACGCCATGTGGCCTTTCCAATTGGCCTATGCGGTAAACGTCCTCCCTTTTAATCATCGACACGCGATATTTTGGCTCCCAATTGATTGAGCCTATACTCTATATCCTCATACCCACGGTCTATTTGGGCGATGTTTTCGATACGGCTTACCCCGTCAGCACCCATTGCGGCTATGAGCAAAGCAATGCCAGCGCGAATGTCTGGACTTGTCATCCTGCCAGCTCTCAACTTGATGCGATGATCCTGGCCTACCACAACAGCCCTGTGTGGGTCGCAAAGGATGATTTGGGCGCGCATGTCTATGAGTTTGTCCACAAAGAAAAGCCTGCTCTCAAACATCTTTTGGTGTATCAAAACCGAGCCCCGTGCTTGCGTGGCCACAACCAGCAGCACAGACAAAAGGTCTGGCGTGAGCCCTGGCCAAGGTGCGTCTGCCAATGTCATAATGGTGCCGTCAATAAAAGATTCCACCTCATAGTGACTTTGATGAGGTATGAAAATATCATCGCCATCCACCTCTATTTTAACGCCAAGACGGCGGAAAGATTGTGGGATTACGCCCAAATTTCTCAATGAAACATCTTTCACGCGAACACCATTGCCCACCATTGCCGCCATGCCTATAAACGATCCGACCTCTATCATATCTGGTAACAGGCGATGCCTCGTGCCGTGAAGGCTTTTCGTGCCGACAATGGTGAGCAGGTTACTGCCTATCCCACTGATGCCGGCTCCCATGCCATTAAGCATATGACAGAGCTGTTGCACGTATGGTTCGCAGGCCGCATTGTAGATGGTAGTCACGCCATCGGCCAAGACGCTGGCCATGATGATATTGGCAGTGCCCGTCACAGACGCCTCGTCCAACAACATATAGGTGCCTTTCAAGCGTTTAGCCGTGATGTGATACACATTGCGTTCAGGGTCGTGGACGAAATCAGCGCCTAACTCTTTAAATCCCAAGAAATGGGTGTCAAGCCTCCTTCGTCCTATCTTGTCACCCCCCGGCTTAGCCACAATGGCTCGCCCAAAACGTCCGAGCAACGGTCCTATAAGGAGCACCGACCCCCGCAATGATGAGCATTTCTTGACAAATTCAATACTGTCAAGGTAGTCGAGGTTTAGCGCGTCGGCTTGGAATGTATAGTCATGCCGACTGTTTTTGACAACTTTCACGCCAATATCCTTGAGCAAACGAATAAGGTTGTTCACGTCAAGAATATCGGGGATATTTGATATTCTTACCGGCTCATCCGTCAATAACGTAGCACTGACGACCTGCAGCGCCTCGTTTTTGGCACCCTGAGGGATAATGGTGCCAGACAATTGATGCCCCCCCTCGATGACAAAAGACTCCATAGGCTATCTCTTTCTACGTTTTCTATCGTTTTCACGGGCCGAAATCTTGTCAAACTTAAAGTTTTCAAGGTCTATCTGCACCCTCCCGTCCGTATAGCGAGCCAAGTCGTCCGCCACCTTTTCATCACTACAACTGTGGCTCCATTGCATGAGGTCGCGTTTCATCTGGTTAGCCGTCAGCCTGACCAAGGCGTCGTATTCCTCACCCTCGGGCATGGTTTTGAGCTTGTCAAAGAGCTCGAACAACATGCGTCCATAATGGCGCACCGCTATCTTATCGTTGGGATAAACCATGGGTTCTGGCTTAGTACCAATAGATTTGGCTTGTGATACATCATAAGGCCAATCAATATCCAGTTTAAAATCGCTCATCAATGCCAAATGATCCCACAGTTTCTGTTTGTAGTCCGCGCTCTCCTTGATTTGTGGAAACATGCGTTCCATGGTCAGGACGATGGTCTCGGCACAACGCTGGCGTTCTTCTTTATCCTCCAACGTTAACGCGTAGTTCACCATATTTTGTATTTCCCGGCCATATTCCGGCAATACGAGCTTTTCTCGTTGGGTATTATAATCCAATCCGTCTATATTCATAAGTATTGTTATTTTGCCTTTATCAAGGGAGAAATGAGACTTTATTTTCGCTCAACGACATTTCATCGCAAAGTCGACGTGACGCCTTACAACAATTTACGCGGTTGTTTAGCCACGAAATCCTTTAAATAGAATGGCACAAAATAGGCCACGTCCTCAAACCTTTCGTCCGCCCACCGCTTTTCCGCCAATGGCAACATGTTCTTGGCCAACGCCTCCACGCCGTCTATGAAACGGGCGTTGGGGTGGTCTATGGCATCCTTGCATTTATGAGCCCCATTGCCAAAGAAATAGACTGGAGCCTTATCCAAGAACTCCCTGTACGTATCCGCGTCCACAACATCAGCGTGAATGGGCCTAATCTCTTTGAGAGAGCGGTCGAAAACCTGTGCGTAGACCTCCATCCTGCGAGCATCGAGCATGGGGCACAACAATGCGTTTTCCTCCTCTATCCGCTCCTGAAGCAGCACCGGCACACACAACAGCGACAACGTAGGCACACTGATGAGCTTAACGCCACGTCCATAGCACACACCCTTGGCCATCGAAACGCCAATGCGCAGCCCGGTGTACGAACCAGGACCAGAGCTTACTGCCACCGCGTCCAAAGGTATGGCGTGGTTGTCAACGTATGACAAAGCCTCGTCGACAAACGTGCCAAGCCTCTCGGCATGGTTAGGGCCAGAATGGTCTTCTTGTTCAAAAATGCACGCGCCATTGTCGCTTACGGCAACAGAGCACACATCAGTACTCGTATCAATATGCAATATACAAGACATAACTTTTTCCTCGTTTACTATCGAATAATCTTAATAAATTGCAAATTTACTCTTTTTTCCTGCATTTTTTGTATTTTTGCAGAAATTTAACTTGCAAGAAACTATGATACTATCAATGACCGGTTACGGCAAGTCTGTCGTAACATATAGAGACAAGAAGATTAACGTTGAGATAAAATCATTAAATAGCAAGTCCTTGGATCTATCCGTTCGCATAGCTCCGCTTTACCGGGAGAGAGAGATGGAGATACGCCAAAAACTTGCCGCAGCGCTCAAGAGAGGGAAGGTAGACTTTTCGATTTGGATCGAAAAAAGCGACCTTGTAGACGCCACTCCCATCAATGCCTCGCTTGTTGAGAATTATTACAACCAGATAAAAACCATCTCCGAGCACACCGGTATACCCGAGCCAACCGATTGGTACGCCACGTTGCTACGCATGCCCGACGTGCTTCTAAAGACAGACGCCGAACAACTTGACGACGAAGAGTGGAGCATGGCGAGCCAAGCCATCGACAAAGCCTTGGCCGAGACGATAGACTTCCGCCGCCAAGAAGGTGCCGCCCTCGAGAAAAAGTTCAATGAAAAAATTGCCAACATCAGCCGGTTGCTCCAAGAGATAGAACCATTCGAGGCAAGCCGAGTACCTAAAATAAAAGAAAGTATCATCAATGGGTTGAAGCAAATACCCGAAGTGGATTATAACAAAAACCGGCTCGAGCAAGAACTCATTTACTATATCGAGAAGCTTGACATCAACGAGGAGAAACAACGACTGGCCAATCATCTTAAATATTTCAGCGAGACTATGGCCGAAGAGCAGCCCAACGGCAAAAAATTAGGCTTTATCGCCCAAGAAATGGGGCGCGAGATAAACACCACTGGCTCTAAAAGCAACCAAGCGGAAATGCAAAACATCGTGGTAAAAATGAAGGATGAGTTAGAGCAAATCAAAGAGCAGGTACTCAACGTACTATAAAGACATACCTGCCCCAACCATCGCTATCCTCATCCGGGCATCCTTAATACCATACGACAATGGTACCGGGGCCCAACATCAAACCACCCATTCACCCTTCACATCACAGACTATGAACGCCAATAACACGCCAAACGCCAAACTCATCATCTTCAGCGCACCCAGCGGAAGTGGCAAAAGCACCATCGTCAATTATCTCATGCACGAGCACCCCGAGTTGCGTCTGGCTTTCTCCATATCATGCACCAACCGGGCTCCACGTGGCACCGAGCGACATGGCGTGGAGTATTTCTTTCTTTCGACCGATGAGTTTCTGTCCAAGATAGACGGAAACGAGTTCTTGGAGTACGAGGAAGTTTACCCCGGCCGTTTCTACGGCACCTTGAAATCGCAGGTCGAAAACCAGCGCGAGAAAGGCCAAAACGTTGTGTTTGACGTAGACGTGAAGGGAGGTTGCAACATCAAAGACTATTACGGCGACCGCGCACTAAGCGTATTTATTCAGCCGCCATCCGTCAATGAACTGCGCCGCCGCTTGGAGAAACGGGGCACAGACGCACCAGACGTAATCAAGCAGCGGCTGGACAAAGCGGCCTACGAAATGACTTTCGCCAACCGTTTTGACCGCATCATTGTCAATGACGACCTTACGAAAGCCCAAAACGAGGCCTATGAGATAGTCAGCGAGTTTTTAAAAAAATAGTTATCTTGCGCCTTATCATCCATCAGTAGGCACCCAGCTTTATATTTATCCACACGCTTATGAACGCCATCGCGCCGCCATCGCTTGCCACACGCGCCACCACCCACGACAGTAGGTTGCGCACAGGAGTGTTCGGCGGCAGCTTCAACCCCATTCATGTGGGGCACATTGCGTTGGCGCGCCAAATACTCCAAGCAGCCCATTTGGAAGAAGTGTGGTTCATGGTCTCGCCTCTCAACCCCTTCAAGACCAACGATACCCAACTTTTAGACGACCGCTCACGACTCGATCTCACAAGTCGAGCGCTCGCCACAGAACCAACACTGAAAGCCTCCGACTACGAGTTCCACCTGCCCAAGCCTTCTTATATGTGGAACACGCTCAAGCACTTAGCCTCCGACTATCCGGAACGCACATTCATCCTTATCATCGGCGCCGACAACTGGCTGGCATTCGACCGCTGGGCCGAACCACAATACATACTCTCGCATCACGAGATAGCGGTCTATCCACGCAAGGGCTATCCCATAGATCGCTCCAAGCTACCTCCCAACGTGCACCTCGTCGACACACAGCTCTACCCTCTAAGCAGCACAGAGATAAGGCGTCGCGTCAAAGCGAGACAGCCCATAGACGGTTTAGTGCCTGACGCCATCTTGCCAATGGTGCAAAAACTGTATCGGTAAGCACACACCTTTAGAATGTCAAGACACATTGACAAAACTCCATTTTTTCAAAATAATATCACAAAAAAAGCATCCTCCACAACCTGTCTTTTAGCGCAAAAAAAATCAGTTTCTTGGCAAATTTTCGTCATTACGGATATCTCGATTTTGTCGTCAAACCACAAATGCTATCCAATCGCGCCACGTTTAAGGCCCATTGAGCCCGCGATTAAGTCTCATTGATGTTGCGACAAAGGCCTAATCGCCACAGCTTTAAGCACTAATGGCAGCATAGAAAGAAAACTTTTGCACACCAAAAAACACTAAAATGTCATAGCGATCTGCAAGACAAGGCTTTACAAAAAACTCGCATTTTTCGTGTATTTGCGTGCAAGGCCAACCCTGACAGCAAATACACGATTTACAGAAACTACTTTGTCAATATTTTTCAGCTTAGGCATGCCAGTCCCGTCAATATCTCCATCATACCTCACCCAATGCGTCAAAACAAAGCCAAAGCACGCTTGACAACACTTCTTTCGTGTTAATTTAGGGCATGTGCATTGTTTATCTCCTATTTTTATACTATTTTTGCAAAAAAAAATAAAACAAGCATTCGTGAAGACTTTGAGACAAGTGGCACTGCTATTGCTGAAGCCCATCATGAGAAACAGCGTTTTCTTCGTGATGATGTATGCGCTCGGTATGCTGAGTGCCATCCTCACTTTGCCTCACCACAAAGACGCTACATTATACGAGAATATCTATTTAGAGCTATTTTTGTTTGATTATTGTGTCTGCGCGGTACTCACGCTTTTTCCCCGCAAGATACGCACATGGCTGAAACGGTTGCTCTACATCGTGCTCTACACCGTGTCTATCATTGACATCTACTGCTTTTGGAAATTCGCCTCAACACTCAATCCCACGATGCTCATGCTCGTGAACGAGACCGATAGCAGAGAAGCAGGCGATTTTATTCGGGCATTTCTCACCGTAGACATTCTCTTTTCGCCCCTCGGCTGGATATTTTTGCTCATCCTCATTCATGCCCTATGGGTAGTGCGTCGGCACTTTTTTCACCTACCAAGCAAACACACACGCCAAACGGTCAGAGCGTGGCTCATGGCCATAGACGCTAAGGCCACCAAGTGGAAATTAGACTATGCTGGGGGCTTGGCCATCGCCGCACTTTTGGCGATGAGCATAAACGCAAGCTGGCACAATATAAAAGAGACTGTCAGGCTGATGACCGCAGACACCATCGGCACCGTGGAGCACATCTTGACCGAGAAAGATCACGCCGTGCTCTACTTGCCCATCTACCGCTTGGCATTCAGCATATACAGCAATTCATTGGCCGACGAGCAGATAGGACGGTGCATTGCCACTAATGAGAAGATAGCGGTAGACACTTGTACGCAGCGATCGCCCACCATCGTTCTTATCATCGGAGAGAGCTATGGCAAGGCGCACAGCTACCAATACGGCTACCATCTCAAGACCACACCACGCCAAATGAGACGTGAGCGCAGCGGACTGCTCACCAAATTCACCGACGTGGTGAGTTGCTGGAACCTCACGAGCTTCGTCTTCAAGAACGTGCTCTCCACACATGTAGTGGGACAGGAAGGTGAATGGTGCGACTACCCGCTCTTCCCAGCTATATTTCGTAAGGCTGGATACCATGTGAGTTTTCTCACCAACCAATTCTTGCCCAAGGCCAAAGATGCCGTATACGATTTCTCTGGCGGCTTTTTCCTGAACAACGCCACACTGAGCAAGGCACAGTTTGACACCCGCAACACACAAACACACCAATATGATGACGGACTGCTCGATGACTATGACCGATTAGTGGAACGCGGAGAGATAACCAACGACAACCCCAATCTCATCATCTTCCATCTCATAGGCCAACACGTGAACTACCGCACACGGTGCCCCAACGCACAGCGCAAGTTCGGGCCAGAGGCGTATGCGAAGACGCGACCGGAACTCGACGAGAAGAAGCGACGTATCATCGCCGACTACGACAACGCCGTGCTCTACAACGATTCCATCGTGGACGCCATCATCAAGCGTTTTGAACACAAGAAGGCCATTGTCATCTACATGCCAGACCACGGCGAGGAATGTTACGAACCGGGGCGAAATTTCATCTGTCGCAACCACAGCGCGGCCATAGACTGGCCCTTGGCCCACTACGAATTTGAGATCCCATTCTGGATATATTGCTCTCGCAAATACGTGAAAAGGCACAGAGACGTATACAGAGCCATCCGAAAAGCCAAAGACAAGCGATTTATGACCGACGCCCTGCCACACATGATGCTGTGGTTAGCTGGCATCAAAACCAAAGACTACAGGCCCGAATACAACTTGCTCTCGACCGAGTACGATGAGCGAAGGCCTCGCATACTGAAGAACACCACCGACTATGACTATTTGCGAGAACGTCACTACGCCGAGTCTGCCAAGCAGAAATAAACGCCACCGCCATCATCCTATTATCACCGATCGTCATGAAATACAAAATGAATGTCGCGCTTCTCTCGCGCACTGAGTGCAACGCGCTACGAGGAATGGCCATCATAGGCATTTTCTTGCATAACTATTGCCACTGGCTCGGCCCCGTGGTGAAGGAAAACGAATATCAGTTTTTCAAGCGCAACGCAGACTGGTTCTCACAAGTAGCAAGCAACCCCGACTACCTGTGGCCTATGCACATACTATCGTTTTTCGGACACTACGGCGTACCAATCTTCTTGTTTCTCAGTGCATATGGGTTGGAACGCAAGTATGGCGCGACATCGCCCGCCACGGCACAAGACCATGACAGCGTTGGCGACACGTGGATGTTTGTCAAAAAGCACTATCTCAAACTGTTCCAAATGATGTTCGTGGGCTTCGTGTGCTTTATCTTTGTGGATGCCATTACGCCCGGTAGTTGGCACTACTCCGTGCTGCAAATCGTGGCGCAAATGGGCATGTTCAACAACTTTTTGTCAGAACCCGACCAGAATATCTGGCCAGGACCTTACTGGTTTTTCGGGCTGATGCTCCAGCTCTACATTGTGTACCGGCTGCTGCTCTATCGCCGACACTGGGCCTGGACGGTGGCATTGATGGCACTCTGCATTGGCGGACAGCTCTGTCTCGGACCTGAAAGCGAGGCTCTCAATCGCTATCGGTACAACTTCATGGGTGGCATGCTGCCCTTTGGTATGGGGCTGCTGTTCGCGCGCCACGGTCAACGGGTCATTTTGGTGAACCTATCCACGGTGGCATTACTCATGTCGTTTGTGGTCACAACGTTTTTTGTAGTTGGTTTCGGCAACAACTTTTGGGGCTGGACGCTTGTGCCTGCGCTGGTGTGCTATGCCGCTGTCTATTTTGTAAAATCATTGAAGAGCGTGCCTGCCAATATCGTGACCGATACCATTTGGAAAGCATTGCAGTGGATGGGTGGCATATCGGCAGCCCTGTTTGTCATCCACCCCGCGCTACGAAAAGTATTCATACCCATATCTCGACATGGCGACACCTACGCCGGACTATTGCTTTACATCATCGCCTCAATAGGCGCGGCATGGCTTATCAATGAGATTATGAAAAAAATAAAGATGGGATAAGACGACAAAAGGTTTCTGCGACAAAAACAAGACATGTCATAGCCCCAACAACATCATGTTACTCAGCACATGAAAACACACACCACACAGCATCACGACTTGAAAATACCCTTATGGGCAAACGCCCACGAGGATGGCTATCGGCTAACATTGGCCGACATCAGCACCTACCGAGGAGAGCTGATGGGGCTTGCCATGTTGATGATTATGCTGTTCCATGTGCCCCTTTCGTCGCACAACCCGTTCTTTGGACTACACAGAATGGGCAATATCGGCGTGGATATATTTTTCTTTCTCAGTGGCGTGGGGCTATGGTTCTCTTGGACTAAGAACCCAAACTACAAACACTTTTTCAAACGTCGGTATCTCCGTGTCTATCCAGCATGGCTGCTCATGGCCAGCCTTTACTACATCCCGCGGTTCAAGGGGGGCGACACGATGGCATGGGTAGACCTCTTCGGTGACATCACTATCAACTGGGGCTTCTGGCTTCACGACGAATTAACGTTTTGGTATATACCCGCCGCCATGATGCTCTATCTTTTCGCACCTGCCTATATGAACCTTATCAAGCGCGACACCACGTACCGCTGGTTGCCCGTGGTGATGGTCGTGTGGTGCGTGGCTGTGCAATGGGTAGCCCCAATCCATAACGCCGTGGGGCATTTAGAGATATTCTGGAGTAGGGTACCCATCTTTTTCATTGGCTTAGGCATGGGCGAAAGAGTGCAGCAAAAACACAGCGCACCCTTGTCATCGGTGTGGTTGCTATTGGCTGTTGTCCTCATCGGAATGGGCACCAGTATATACATGGAGCAAAATTTGCACGGCAAATTTCCGCTTTTTATAGAACGATTGGTCTATATTCCTGTCACCGTGTGCGGCACATGGCTGTTGGGTACCGCGTTGAGGCACATAGGCAGGGGCGCAAGACGAGCTTTGGCGTTTATTGGAAGTATCAGCTTGGAGATATACCTCATACACGCCCATTTCGTTTTAAGGCACCTGCCCGCGGATTGGAGCTACTGGATCACATTCCTCGCATGTCTTGCATGCACGCTCCCTTTGGCTTGGGCATTGTGGCTGACAACCTCGCGGTTGACAGAAAAAATATTTAAAACGACTAAGAAATGAAGCATTATATCAGACTCATACGGCCCACACAATGGATTAAAAACCTCTTTGTCTTTGGTCCTGTGATATTTGGTGGCAGGCTGCTCGACGCCCAAGCCATGTCGGCAGCTTTCATCACCTTCTGGGTTTTCTGCTTCGCGGCATCGAGCATCTACTGTCTGAATGACATCATCGACGTGCCTGACGACCGTCGTCACCCCGTGAAGTGCACCCGACCGATAGCCTCCGGAGCAGTGTCCTTGCGCCAAGCCTATGCACTGATGTTACTGATGCTCGCGCTTTCGGCATGCTGCGTGGTCGCGTTGGCGCCCCTATACGGCATGTTTGGCTCATGCCCCCTATCCAGCCTACGCTCATGTCTCAGCGTGGGTGCAGTGGCGTTGTTCTATGTGGCGCTCAATATAACCTATTGCGTCAAGCTCAAACAATACGCCATCATCGATGTTTGCTTGGTAGCGTTCGGCTTTGTGCTGCGACTTATGGCTGGTGGTTTGGCCACAGGCATAACATTGAGCAAATGGATTGTGCTCATGACATTTCTGTTAACGCTATTCATGAGTTTCGCCAAACGGCGTGACGACGTAATCCGAATGGAAGCCACGGGGGAGCCACCACGCAAGAATACCATACATTACAACCTCACATTCATCAACCAAGCCATAACCATCACCGCCGCCGTGACATTGGTATGCTACATCATGTACACCATAAGCCCGGAGGTGATAGCACAGTTTGGAAACGAGAATCTATATCTCACAAGCGTGTTCGTATTGGTGGGACTGCTGCGTTACATCCAGATAGCAGTGGTAGAGAAAAAAAGTGGCAACCCCACAAAAGTGATATTGAAAGACCGTTTTGTGCAACTTGTGGTGGCGGCGTGGTTCGTCGCGTTCATCTTGATTATTTATGTTTTCTGACCTGCGAACTAAAACAAAACTCGTGCTGTTCGATTTTGACGGTACGCTCACCACAAAAGACACTTTCGTGGCGTTCATTCGCTATGCCAAGGGCAATGTGAGAACGCTGTGTGGATTTATGCTTCACGCACCCATTTTGGTACTGATGCTGCTACACCGATATCCCAACCATAAGGCCAAGCAACGCATTTTTTCATATTTCTTCAAGGGAACGCGCTTGGCCGACTTTGACAAATTGTGCCAGCGATTTGCCAATGACAGTCGGGATAGGTTGTTACGCCCCAAGGCCAAAGATGCCATGCGGCGAGCTTTAGACAACGGGGCCAAGGTAATGGTGGTGAGCGCAAGCGTGGACAACTGGGTGAGGCCATTCTTCTCTGGGCCTGAAGAACGAGCTGGAGAACAAGACGCGAGCGACATTACAATATTGGGCACGCGGATAGAAGTGCGAGACGGTATCGTGACAGGCGAGTTTTCCACCCCAAATTGTTATGGCATGGAGAAAGTGAGACGCGTCAAAGCAGCGCTCACCAAGCCCCGTGAGGAATATGACATCACCGCATTTGGCGATAGCAGGGGCGACAAAGAAATGCTCAACTATGCAGACCAAAAACACTACAAACCATTCAGGAACTGACAAGCGACAGCGAATGGGCGAGATAATACGCTTTGGCGTGGTAGGCGCATTGGCCACATTGATACAATATGGCATTTATTTGCCGCTCTTGACATGGACGCATGCAACGGTGGCCAACACCGTGGGCTATGTCGTGAGCTTCGCATTCAACTTCATGGCAAGCACGCTCTTCACATTCCGCGTCAAGCCCAACGCCAAGCGTGGAGCATGGTTTGCGCTGTGCCACGTCATCAATTATCTATTACAAACGGCATCGTTAGCATGCTTTATCTATATTGGAATACCCAAATCGTTGGCCCCAATACCCATGTTTGCCATCTGCGTGCCCGTCAATTTTATATTGGTTAGACATTTCTTGAGACGTTGATTTATGAAAAAAATACTTGACATATTTCGTTTAAAACACGAAGAGCGCATACCTACTCTGGTCGCAACGCTACTCATGGCAGCGCTCATCGCGCTTCCTATCTACGCTTACAGTGACGCGTTGACGCCTATATCTGACAACTTTAGAAAGATAGTGATAGCCCACTTCCGCATATCGGGCTTCGACCCATTGAGCTATCTTGTCCTGACCGATTGGGGAACGTTCTACAATGTGTACCGTCACCCACTGTTAGCATTCTTTATGTACCCGCCATACCTGCTCAACCAAGCGTTGACTTGGCTCACGGGACACAACTGCGCCATCTATGTCATGGGGGCGTTGCAACTGCTGTGTAGTTGCTACTCGTTCGTGTTTATGTATCGTATCCTGCGCGAGATTATCGGCTTAAAACGTATAGAGACCATCGTCATGTCTTATTACCTTTTCTCCCTGGCTTACGTCATGGTAACATTCATCTCGCCTGACCACTTCGCCATGTCCATGCCAGTGCTCATGATGACACTATACATAAGCGGAATATGTATCAAAAAACGCCGCGCGCTCACCATTTGGCAAACCGTCTTACTCTTCGCGCTCACGGCTGGCATATCGCTCAACAATGGCTTGAAGACCTTCATGGCCGCCCTTTTCTGCAATGGCAAGCGGTTTTTCCGCTTGAAATACCTGCTTCTGGCTGTCATCGCACCCTCTCTCCTCATCTGGTTGTTCGCCCGATTCGAATATCGCAAATTTGTGTGGCACGCTGAAATGGCCCGAAAAGAGGCCAAGATGAAGAAAGACAAAGCATGGAGAGACAAGGTGTACACACGGTACAGGGATACCACCAAGCTCACAGACACGGCACAAATAAGGGCGAACGTGAACCAATACATCAACCAAAAAATTAGCGCGAAATATAAACGAGATCATCAAAAAGCGTGGATGGTGAACAAAGGAAAGCCTATCGCTAAAGGCGAGTTTATGAGTTGGACAGACAAAACAACCTCTCGTTGGGAGACTATTGTTGAAAATCTCTTCGGAGAGTCTATACAATTGCACAGCAAGCACCTGTTGGAAGACACGTTAGTGCAGCGTCCGCTCATCGTGAAATATGGCGCGTGGTATTTTTATTGCATAGAGCTTATCGTGGTATTGCTATTCGTTTGCGGCATCATCGCGGGTGCCCGATCACGCTTCTTATGGCTTGTGATGTCTTTTTTTGGATTTGACATGTTGCTCCACATGGGTTTGGGATTTGGCATCAACGAGGTTTACATCATGTCAGCCCATTGGATTTACGCCATCCCCATAGCCACGTCTTGCCTGCTCAAACGCTCTCGGGGGGTGGCACGACATGCGCTGTTAGTCATATTGACCCTACTCACGATATACCTATGGAGTTACAATGCGACGCTTGTTGTACAATATTTCACATAGACTCCAAAACAAAGATGAAGGCTGAAAGACAAAATTACCGAGTACATGTTTTGTTATTTCAGCCTTATTCGTTATTTTTGTATCATTGTTTTAAACCTATACCCAATACTAATCACTAAAAATATATTTCATGGAAAATAACAAATTATCGAAAGTTATCGCTCATTTCAACATCAAAGGCACTGTTGAAAGCATTGCGCCACTTGGCAACGGCCTGATCAACGACACCTTTTTGGTAAAGACAAGGGAGCAAGACGCGCCAAGCTATGTGTTGCAACGCATTAACAACGAGATATTTACAGACGTTGATTTATTACAACACAATATAGAAACCGTAACCAACCATATACGCAAGAAACTAAAAAGCAAAGGTGAAACGGATATTGATCGCAAGGTGTTGAGATTTGTCACGGCCGATAATGGCAAGACATACTTCAAAGATTCTGATAACAAATACTGGCGCATATCATTGTTCATACCAGACGCCGAAACACACGAGACCGTCAATCCGGCATATTCTTATGACGCGGGCAAAGCTTTCGGCAATTTCCAGTCAATGTTGGTAGACGTGCCCGAAAAATTGGGCGAGACCATCCCCGACTTCCACAACATGGAGCTTAGAGCAAGGCAACTGCGCCAAGCCGTAGACAATGACGCTGTGGGCAGGGTGAAAGAGGTACGCGATATCTTGGCCGAACTGAAAGAACACGAGGCAGAAATGTGCAAAGCCGAGCGCTATTATCGGGATGGAAAACTCAAAAAGCGCATCTGTCACTGCGACACTAAGGTGAACAACATGATGTTTGACAAGGATGGCAAGGTGCTCTGCGTTATCGATTTGGATACCGTCATGCCAAGCTTTATATTCTCAGACTATGGCGATTTCCTGCGAACGGCTGCCAACACCGTTGCCGAAGACTCCCCCGAATACGACAAAATCGCTTTTCGGATGGATATTTTCGAAGCCTTCACAAAAGGATATCTTGAATCGGCCAAAGAGTTCTTGGAACCCATTGAGATAGAAAACTTGCCCTACGCGGCCAAACTTTTCCCCTACATGCAGTGCGTAAGATTTCTTGCCGACTATATCAATGGCGACACCTATTATAAGACATCGTACGACAACCACAATCTTGTGCGAGCTAAAAACCAATTGTGTTTATTCCGCAATGTATGCGAACACGAGCCTGAGATGAACGCTTATATCAAACAATGTTTATAGATATGAAACGCCTAACCATAAAAAAAATATCGCAGCAGCCCCTTGCTGCCGCCGACATACCAGCCATCATGGATGCCGAGCAAATTCCATTCGAGCTGATCGACAATGCCAATTGGGCCGCGGACTACCCCTATACACCGAAGGCATCGTTCAGGATGGGGCATCACAACGACACCATATACCTGCACTATCGTGTGTCTGAAGACAGCGTTAGAGCTTTGGCCGCTCAAGATAACGGGCATGTGTGGGAAGACTCTTGTTGTGAATTTTTCTTCCAGCCCACCCCGGACGGCCCCTATTACAACGTGGAATGCAACTGCGCGGGCACGTTATTGGTGGGTTGTGGCCAAGGAAGGGAATCGCGAGCATTGGCCTCTGAACATGTTTTAAGACAGATTGACAGGTGGACAACATTGGGCAGGGCGCCCTTTGAAGAGCGAAAGGGTAGATGCGAGTGGCAGTTAGCCCTCATCATTCCTACCTCTACCTTCTTTAACCATCAAATTGGCACTGTGAGTGGGCAGGATTATCGCGCCAACTTTTACAAGTGTGGCGATGCTTTAGAAAAGCCTCACTTCTTGTCTTGGAACGCCATTGAGATAGCCAAGCCCGATTTTCATCGCCCCGATTACTTTGGCGAGCTGTCGTTTGAATAGTGACGTGAGCGCGGAATGAGCGCGCGTTGCGCCATCAAATTATAACCGCATGGAGGCTTAACCCGTACCACAGGTTAAGCCTCAAACATGCTTGGCCCTACCCATCCATTTAGAGACACGTAGCCTGATAGCCTTGCCAATCTTGCCGAATTGTCCATATCGCAGGCTCAAGAGAAACTCTTCCACCGACCGCCCCGCCTTGACGAGTGGATGTCCCCATGCGTTGACCCGATAAAGACGGTCTTTATAGTCAACGTACTCTATGACATATTTGGGGTGACGAAGCGGAAAATCAATATCGTGACGTCCCATTGTGAATATGCGACGCAATCCATGTGGCGTGGTTCGCATATCAGAAGCATAATGAGTGGAGTTCTCCGTCAGCCCGATATTGCTCACAAGATTTTTTGACGGCATGATGGCGAGCCCCGAACCGAATAGCATCGCTGACCAAAAAACACTCTCGAAGAACGGCTTTCCTGCCTGCCGATGGTCTCGGCACATCTTGATGAAATCGCGCCTAAAACCTCTTTGTCTCAGCACCGCCCGCAATTGGAGCATGTTGAAACTGTCGTCAAGAAAACTATAAGTAGCGTCCCATTGGTCAACAACTCTTCTCCACGACGCCCAGCCCCATATAGAGAACGCCGACGTGAAGAAATAGTCATACGGAACGGCCGCCGACACTTCGTCAACATTAAACCCGGCAACCATCGTTACGCGCTCATCATGCTCGTATCTGTCAAGCATCTCTTTGCAAAACGGGAAGAAAGACTGCGACGGCACCACGTCATCCTCGAGCACCATGCACTTGGAGGCCAAAGAGAAAGCCCACTTTTGCGACATGTAGCCAGATGGGTCGCAACCGTAGTTGCGCTCTTGATAACATTGACGCACGTCACATTCCCAATCGATATCCTCGGCAATGCGTCGGCAAGCCATGATACCATCCATGTCTTTGTCATCCCGAGGTCCGTCCTGATACAAGAACAGGCGCGACGGACGAGCCTTTTTCACCTCGGCAAAAACCTGTCCGAAGGTATCCGGACGATTGAAAAACAACATTAACACGGCAATGTCTATTTTGGCAGGATGTCTCATAATATCAGTCATTTAAATGTTTTCTCCAATGTATGGGGTAATAGGCCAACCGCGGCGGCAACATATAGGCCATGCGGTCTGCCAACGGAATGTCGCCATTGAGTTTGCCGCCAAGTTGCGATTGGTAATAATTCTCAAACTCGCCAAAACGTCTTTGGTCCACAAATTTTTCGTATTGCTTGAGCTGTCTCAATACATAATAGTCTTTATACCTATCCCATTTAGGTGCCAACACCTCGCGGAGCAACCTGTCATAGGCCTGCTCCTCCGGAATATTGAGCGTGCGATCGTTGGGAATATCCATATTGTAGTAATACACTGGCTCGTCTATGAAATACACTCGAGGCTCCTTCATCAACACCATCACCTGCATGAGGCGATCCTCGCCCGTCCTGATAACGCGTGGCGTGTCAAGGCATCCCGCGAGCAACTCGCGCTTGAAAAGAATGCCCCACAGCACGCAGAAACGCGAGCTATTGGCCAATATCTCCTTCAACAACAAGTCGTGCCCCACCCATCCCTTGCGATGGGTGGAGAACAGCCGGCCGTATTGATTGACATACGTGCCAATCACCTCGTCGGCTCCGCTCTCTGCCATGGCGTCATACAGTCGTTGCATGGCGTCGGGCAATAGTTCGTCATCTGCGTCTACGAAGCTGACACACTCCCCTTGCGCTTGCTCCCATCCCACCTTTCGGGCAGCTGTCACACCGCCATTGGCAGTATGGATGACGCACAAACGATGGTCTTCGCGAGCCATGGCATCCAACAACTGGCCACCATTGTCCTTACTTCCGTCGTCAACAGCGATAATCTCAAAGTCGGCAAAGGTTTGGGCAAGACAACTTGCCACGCATTTTTCTATATACTCAGCCTTGTTGTATACCGGGATAATGATGGATATTTTCATTTGTCGCGTTTTAAAAAAAAGTTGAGGCACTCATCAAAAATCTTCACTCTGCACACCTTCATCATGGCAATATAGAGCGCTATTGTCGTCACCATCTTGACCACCATCGATAACACAAGCGAATTTATGGGCACACTCACCATATATGCCAAAGCCATGACACCCGCGGCAATGAGCATGAAGGGCGCAATGTCAAGCACGAACTCGCCAAAACGAATATTGACAAGACGGCGCGTGGCCATAAACCACACTATCAACCATGTTATATTGAGCGCCGTAAAGGCGACAACCATGAACTGCACGCCCTGCTTGTAACATAGAAAGATGAGTGCCATTTGGGTGACAATCTGAAAGAAATTGCACCACATGTAGATGTCACTGCGCTGGTGACTGATGGCAAGATTTTGATAAAGGGTGTAGAAAGGCATAAAAGCGCCACCCACACAGAGTATCTGCATCAATGGCACGGCATCGCTCCACTTGGCACCCAAAAGCGTAATGATAAACTCGTGGGCAATAAGGGCCAACCCAAACAGGCAAGGAAATGAGAGCAAAGCCACAAAACGCGTCATTTTTCGAAACGCTCGCCGCTCTCTTCCGGCATCGTCATCCGTGAGCGATGACAAAACAGGTTGAGCCACTTGCTGCACCGCATTGCCCACAAAAGAATAGGCCATGGTGTTCCATTTATACGCCTGGGAGAAATTGCCAACCACTTTTGCCGTGAAGAGCCGACCGAAAACAAAGGTCAGTATATTGTTGTTCAACGTGTTGAGAATCATAGTTATAAGTATTTTCACGCTGAAACCAAACATCCTTTTGATGGGTTCAAAGCTGAAATGCCATGTGGGTCGCCACGCACAATAATAGTATCTGAATAGGTTGAGCACCAAGATATAGACCAATTGTTGCCAAGCCAAGCTCCAACAGCCATGCCCGCGCACCGCAAGCACTAATCCGGTGGCACCCGCAACGATGAGAGCCACGTTTCCAGCGATAGCCAATTGCTTAATCTTGAGTTCTTTGGTAAGTATCACATTGGGCACAATGCCAAAAGCGCTGGCAACAAAAGTGAGAAATATAAAGCGTGACAGCGGTAGCAAAGTGGGCTCGTGAAAGAATGCGGCAATAAGGGGGGCACCCGCAAAAAGTATCGCATAGATGGCTACACTGGTCAGGATGTTAAACCAAAACACCGCGTTATAGTCGGCATGGGTGGCATTTTTGAGATTGATTAGGGCGTTGGAAAACCCGCTACTCTGCAAATTGCCAGCAATAACAATAAAGATGGCCAGCATGCCCACCACCCCATAATCGGCCGGCGAGAGCAGTCGGGCCAAGAAAACACCGATGATAATGTTGAGCATCTGGGTCGCGCCACTGTTCACCGTGCCCCAAAACAGACCGTTTGCCGTTTTCTCTTTTAATGATTTTGCCATCTACGTCAACTCTTTTAAACAACAAATATAGCATGAATTGTTTAATTCTCAAAATAAAACACTACTTTTGTAACTTACAATTCAACCAATTCCTCAAAAGGTTTGGTGCCTTTGGGCGATAGGAAATAATATTATTGGAATTTTCATAAAATAACGATAAAATTAAATAAATGGTTATAGGATATACAACAGGAGTATACGATCTTTTCCACATTGGGCATTTAAACCTCTTGAAAAATGCAAAAGGGATGTGCGACAAACTAATTGTAGGAGTTACGGTTGACGAACTTGTTGCTTACAAAGGGAAAAAAGCGATGATACCATTTGAGGACCGTATCGAGATCATTCGCAGTTGCAAATATGTCGATGCGGCAGTCCCACAATACGATATGGACAAATTTGAAGCTTGCAAAAAATTAGGAGCGTCTATGCTCTTTGTTGGCGACGACTGGTATGCCACGCCTAAATGGCAGGAATATGAGAAGCAATTTGATGAGGCCGGTATTCGTATCATTTATTTTCCATATACTCAAGGCACTTCCTCCACACAGATTCGCAAAGCTCTCGATGCTATCAGAGGAGATAATTTAGAAGATTTAAAATAAAAAATTACGGTCTTTTACAAATTCCTAAAAATCGTAAGATTCAAAGTATCAAAACCATCAGTATGAGGGCAAGTGCTCTTGTCAAAGTTGCCCTAAGAGGCTCAGAAACAAAATATTAATGATTTTCGCCACACAATTTTACACCACTTTAAGAGCATTTATACAATACCTAATATAAAAAATATGATAAATAAAGACTTTTGTTTGAGTTCATACATTGCTTACAGATACATATTCAAAGAAGGAATAAACTTCTATCAAGGTATGGAACACAAGCATTTCAAACCAATAAGCGACGACCAAAAAATTGGAGTAAAAACACCCGAGGATATAGACAGGGAGATACAAAAGCAATTCGACAACTTGTACTCTCGCCATTCCAATATCGGCATTCTGCTTTCCGGCGGCATGGACAGCGCAATTCTTGCTTCATACCTTCGTCCAGGAAGCCATGCCTATACATTTACAGCACATGGAACAGATGTGTTCAACCAAGATGCCGCGCGCTCGGACCATTATTGCGAGAAGTATGGACTAATTCATCATTACATAGACATTTCCCTTGAAGACTATCAACAGATAGTTCCTATCGTGATGAAACGTAAATGTGCACCCGTACATTCCATCGAACCACAAATATATAAAGCCGCATTGGCAGCCAAATCCGATGGTGTGACGATGATGATTGTAGGCGAGAGCGCTGACCTCATCTTTGGCGGCATGGACCAATTGATATCACGCGATTGGACTTTTGACGCCTTTGCCAAACGCTATACATTTCTTGAACCAGCGTCAGTGCTGACAAATCCCGACGAGAGCGTAAAAGATTTGTACGAAAGTTATCGCCTGCCTGATAACAAAATAGATTATCTCAAATTCATGGATGAGGTGTTCTCTATAGAGAGTTCCGGCTCTTACCTGAATGCATTTGGCGCAGCAGACTTGGATTATTACGACCCATACGCACGCCTTGTAATGACAGACCAATTAGACTTAAAACGTGTTAGGAACGGAGAACCCAAATATCTTATTCGTAATCTTTACGCTTTGAAATACCCCGAGACTCCTATTCCCAATAAAATTCCAATGCCAAGACCCGTAGATATGATTTTTAAAGATTGGAAAGGCCCAAAACGAAAAGAGTTCAAAAATAACATAGACATGAGCGCTTTAACAGGTAATCAGAAGTGGCAACTGTGGTGCGCAGAGACCTTCCTAAACATTTACGAGCCTGAAAAAGACTGAAAAAGGCAAAGCATCACCAAGGCAAAGGCGACAAAACAAATACATAAATTCTCAAAAATGAATCGGATAGAAGTAAAAGGCGAATTGAGAGAGCAATGGTGCAAATGTATCACAGACATATTAAAATACTATATACAACTGTGTGAAAAATATCATCTACGCTATTTTATAGCCTACGGTTCTGCCATTGGAGCAGCTCGCCATCACGGTATAATACCATGGGACGACGATATTGACGTTGTAATGCCCCGTCCTGATTTTGAAAAGCTGCTCGAAATATGCAAGCATGAAGACATGGGGAAATATGAGATTGTGTCGCCTTTCAACACCCCCAATTATTACCTTCCTTTTTATAAAATGTGCAACAAGGAAACCACCTTGTTGGAAAACGAAGATTTTAAGTGTGTCATGGGTATGTATATAGATATCTTTGTCTATGACGGGATGGTCTCTGACAAAAGTATCTCTGACCATTTACGTCACGAATATGTCAAATATTGGAACCGCTTTACAGTTGCTTCTTCTTTTTATTCATGGGAGAGAATAAAGGGCAAACTGAAGCGTGGACAAATCAAGGACCTCATTCATTATTTTCTTTTGAGCCTCAATCGTAACGGATACCGCAAAAAGTTCCTAAAAAAGCTATACGATATAACTCACGCATACAATTATGATGACATGGAATTTATCGTGAAATATCCTCCGGGATATGGAGCAAGTGAGGTTATCCCCAAAGAGTGGATCGAGGAAAGCACGCTCCTACCCTATGAAGACTTGCAGGTTGCCATCCCCAAAGACTACACCCGCTGGCTCAACAACTATTTTAAAGACTACACGCAGTTACCTCCCGAAAACGAGAGACACCCTCATCATAATATCGCATACGTAAACTTAAAGAAACGGGAGAGCTTGGAGGAAGTGTTGAAAAAAATCAAAAAGAGAAAGTAATCCTACCACGGCCAGCGTTCCCAATGCCCTCATTTACAATTGCGCATACTGTTTTAGAGTTTTACATGGCATTGTCAACACACCCATCAAATCGCTCGAAAACACCGTTATTTAAAATTGCCAATATACCCCATACTTACGCCCACATACCGGTATCGTAAGACACGGTTCATTTTTATACGCGCGTCAATTTAATCATATTGATGGCAATATACCATATTACATAACATTTTAATACCTATTGTTTCGTTATTTTGAGCAGAATAGCTTAAATTTGCAATTGATTTAATATTAAGTGCAAGTTAATGTCAAATTTAAGATTAGCAGCCGTCACTGCGGCTTTTCATAAGCGACCCTTAGAAACGGTCGCGCCATTAGAGCGTCCTTCCGAATATTTTGCGCAAAAAGTGTTCAACCGACGCAAAATGTACAAGTACCTTCCTTCGGATGTTTACCACAAACTTGTCAATGTCATCGACAATCATGAGCGATTAGACAGGGGCATAGCCGACGCTGTGGCCAAAGGCATGAAACAATGGGCAGAGGAGAATGGCGTGACACATTACACCCATTGGTTCCAACCATTGACAGAGGGAACGGCCGAAAAACACGACGCTTTCGTGGAGCATGACGGTGAGGGGGGCATGATAGAAGAGTTTTCTGGCAAACTCCTCATGCAGCAAGAGCCAGACGCCTCGAGCTTTCCGTCAGGCGGTATTCGCAATACTTTCGAGGCGCGCGGCTATTCGGCATGGGACCCCACGTCGCCAGTCTTCATCATGGATGACACCCTTTGCATTCCCACTATTTTCATCTCATACACCGGCGAGGCCCTCGATTACAAAGCGCCGCTGCTACGTTCGTTGCGCGCCGTGAACAAGGCGGCCGCCAATGTGGCCCAACTGTTCTATCCAGAGGTAAAAGAAGTGCAAACCAATCTTGGTTGGGAACAAGAATATTTTTTAGTAGACGAAGACCTTTATCTCGCCCGCCCCGACCTCATGCTTACCGGACGCACACTCATGGGGCACGACTCGGCCAAAAACCAACAGATGGATGATCACTATTTCGGAGCCATACCAGAACGCGTGCAGGCCTTTATGAAAGACCTTGAGGTACAGGCTTTGGAATTGGGCATACCCTGCAAGACGCGCCACAACGAGGTAGCTCCCAACCAGTTTGAGCTGGCACCTATATTCGAGGAGTGCAACTTGGCCGTGGACCACAACATGGCACTCATGGGACTGATGAAAAAAGTGGCTCACAAGCACAGCTTCAGGGTGCTCCTCCATGAGAAACCTTTCAAAGGAATCAATGGCAGCGGCAAGCACAACAACTGGAGTTTGTCCACCGACAACGGTATACAGTTATACGCTCCGGGTAAAAATTCGGTGGACAACCTGCGCTTCGTAGTGTTCATTGTCGAGACACTCATGGCTGTATACAAACACAACGGACTGCTCAAAGCGTCCATCATGTCAGCCACAAACTCCCATCGTCTGGGTGCCAATGAGGCTCCACCAGCCATCATTTCCTCGTTTCTCGGCAAGCAACTATCCGACCTTCTTGACCACATTGAGAAAGCGGACAAGGAGGATTTGTTCACCTTCTCGAGCAAAAAAGGCATGGTGCTCGACATACCGGAGATACCAGAACTATTCATTGACAATACAGACCGCAATCGCACGTCGCCCTTTGCCTTTACGGGCAACCGCTTTGAGTTTCGCGCAGTGGGTTCGGAGGCCAACTGCGCATGTGCCCTCATCGTACTAAACACCACCGTAGCCGAAGCTCTAACCGACTTCAAAGCTCGAGTGGACGCCCTCATGGCCCAAGGAGAAGACTGCTCCAACGCCGTCATTGACGTGATACGCGAAGATATAAGAACGTGCAAACCCATCCACTTTGAGGGCAATGGCTACAGCGAGGAATGGATAGAAGAGGCAAAAAAACGTGGTCTCGACACCGAAAACTCATGCCCACTTACCTACGACCGTTATTTAGACCGAGCGTCTATCGCCATGTTTGAAAACATGAACGTGATGCAAGAGAACGAGTTGTACGCTCGAAACGAGGTGAAATGGGAAACTTATATCAAGAAAATACAAATTGAGGCACGTGTCATGGGCGACCTAAGCATGAACCACATCATACCTGTAGCCACGCATTACCAGAGCCAGTTGGCCGAGAACGTGCAGCACATGTTCGCCATTTTCGACCAAAACGAGGCCACGTCGCTCACCGCTCGCAACAAAGAATTGATACGCGAGATAGCCGAACGCACACAAAAAATAGAAACGGGAGTTGTCAATTTGGTCAACGCCCGCAAAGTAGCCAACAAAATAGAAAATATGCGCGAGCGTGCCATCGCTTACCATGACACCGTGGAAACGAAAATGATGGAGATACGCTATCAGATTGACAAGTTGGAATTGATAGTCTCTGACGAGCTTTGGACACTACCCAAATATCGCGAACTACTTTTCATACGCTAAATGTCACAAACTATTTAACGGGAGAAGCCTTCTTTCTACGAAATGGCATCTCCCGTTATTTTTGTGTCGAATATACGCCAATGAACGAACGTCAGGGTTGAGCCAGTTTAAAACTTAACCACCACAAACGACTTGGCAGGTATGTTAACAACGGCCCTACCACCTTGAGTTTCTATGGCTTGATCATTGTTATTAACAATATTCACAATATAGCTTTTCCCATTTTTGTCGTACACGGCACTGCGTTTCCACGCACGCCTTGATGACTATCGGGCGCTTAGCGGAGTGATGCGGAACTTGAACGTCATGTCTTTGTAGCCCAAACGGTGCTGTGGCAACGGCCATGCCCCCCAGCTATTCTCACCACCGAGACCAAATTGCGCAAGGTCAAAGCACAACTCTGTGTACTTGCTTTTACGCAACTCGGGCGCATGGCGCTGCCCTTTGTCATCTCCCTCGTCCAACTCGGCTATGCCATAGTGCAACGCGCTGGCACTGAACAGGCCGTCCGCGGTAACGCAAAATCCCTTGCCCGAAGCCGCGCACTGCTTCCACCAGCGTATGTCGCTCTTGGTTCCCGTTTCTTGCGGCCGTATGTAAGGATAAAATTGCTCGTCGGCTGTCTGATCATAGATACCCACCATTTGGCTTTCCTTGCGGTCAACATAGTTTTCTATCGGTCCACGACCATAAAACTCCGACTTGTCCATTTCATAGGGTAGCTCCATCAACATGCCGTATCTCAATGGGGCCCCAACTTCCGCTCCCTTGGTGGTGGCAAGCGATTGAACTACATCTATCACGCCATTGGCATGAACGGTATAGTCTATTTTTAACGTGGATTGCACCGATGGCATATCAAAGACGGTGCTCACGCGCACAACATTATTACTCATTTTTTTAGAGGAGATGGCTTTAAGGCTCATATCCGGATTTCGCCAAGCCTTAAACTTACGATGTAACTGCGCCCCCATGTCATTGTCGGTCACCGCTCTCCAGAAGTTAGGACGCATCTGTCCACCCTCGCCTAACAAGTCGACTCCTCCCACACGATACTTGCCCATCAAGCCCGTGGTCTTTCCAAACACCACTTCCAGGCCATCGTTGTCGGTTACTGTCAACGTGTTTTGCTTTCTGTCGGTTTTCACTTTCAAATTGCCCTCCATGGGTTGGATGGGCTGCATCGTCGGTTTAACCTCCCTGACAGGCATCTGCCTATAGGCTACCGTTTGTCCCTTGGCCATCAGCGGCTCGGCCGTCTTGAGCTTAAACGCCACGTCAAGCATCAGCTCTCCCGTTGCCGGCACATGGTAAGGCAGTGTGAGCGCGTCCCTTTTTTGCGGTGCCACGTCAAGCTCCTTTACCTCGCCTTTCTGCACGGGCTTGCCATCATTCAGCAGTGTCCATTCCATGGTGTAATTGGAAAGGTCGCGGAAAAAATACTCATTGTAAACCGCTATCATACCCTCATTCAGATCGATTGGCTCGGCCCAAACATTCTGATACACGTACGCGAGGTCATAAGCATGCGGGTTCAGTTGCCTGTCAGGGCCGATTAAGCCATTGCAATTGAAGTTGTTGTCAGAGCCATCTGTCTTGTTATAGTCGCCTCCATATGTATAAAGCGGAGACATATTGCCCGTTCCAGCCTCGTATTTGGCGGCGATAGCCTCATAGTCGGCCACCGTCCGGCTGTACCTGAAGTCTGGATTTCGGTGCAAAGCTTGGTCCACAAAGTCCCAGTCGTAACCTCCTTGAAACTTCGGATACTTGCGCACCAAGTCCCAATACTCGAGCAATCCTCCTCCCGAGTTGCCCATGGTGTGGTTATATTCGCACTGAATGAGAGGCTTAGTGTATGTGGTGTCTTTGGCGTATCGCTCACAATCGGCGTGGCTGTAATACATAGGGCAGAATATATCAGTGTTCTTTCCGTCTATCCCCGCGCGCTCCCAGTGTATAGGTCTGCTTTGGTCCACCGACTTAATCCATTCGTAGGCAGCCGTGAAGTTCGGCCCATCCACCGTCTCGTTGCCCAAGCTCCACACCACCACAGAAGGATGGTTGTAGTACATTTCCACGTTGTGCTGGTTGCGCTCAAGTATTTGCTTGGCAAAAACAGGTTTCTTGGTTTCCGAATCGTCCTCATAACCGAAGGCGTGTCCCTCTTGGTTTGCCTCGGCGGTGACATACAGTCCATACTCGTCGCAAAGATCATACCACACAGGGTCGTCTGGATAATGGCACGTGCGCACGGCATTGATGTTGAGCCGTTTCATCACCTTGATATCTTGTATCATGCGCTCACGGGTCACTACATAGCCTCCGTCAGGGTCCATCTCATGGCGATTGGCGCCCTTGATGAGCACCGGTTGGCCGTTGACGAGAAATTGTCCGTCCTTTATCTCCACCTTTCTGAAGCCCACTCGCTGCGGTATCACCTCTGTCACGTTGCCTTTGGCGTCTTTCACCACGGCCAATAGTGTGTACAAATAAGGTGTCTCCGCCGTCCACTTCTTCACGTTTCTCACAACAAATCGTGCCGTGCCGTTAGACATTTTACGGAAATTGCCCACCGTTTTACCCACGACAAGGTCATTGTGATTGAGCAGTTTGAACTCTATGACCGGATCGCCCGTCACGTCCACATTGATTAACAGTTCGCCGTCCTCGTAGTTATTGCCAAGGTCGGGGGTAATACGGATGTTGCTTACCTGCACCTTGGGGTTGCGCGCATAGAGATAACTATCGCGTGCCACGCCCGATAGCCGCCAGAAATCTTGGTCTTCACTCATCGAGCCGTCACACCATCTGAAGGTCTGAAAGGCTATCAAGTTCTTGCCGGGCCTCACGTATCTCGTGATGTCAAACTCAGCGGCGACCTTGGAATCTTCCGTGTAGCCCACAAATTGACCATTGACGTATAGATACATGTTTGACGTTACCGAGCCAAAATGGGCTATAACCTGCTTGCCATTCCAGTTTTGCGGTATCTCCACCATTCGTCTGTAACTACCCACGTGGTTGTCTTTAATGGGCACGTCGAGCGGTTTTTCCCAATTCATCTGGTAACTCCATGCCAACCCGATGTTTTTATACAGTGGATCGCCAAAGCCATTTAACTCCCACATGCCAGGTATCTGCATGGTCGTCCAGCCCGCCTCGTCCATATCAGTCTTATAGAAGTCCGTGGGCCGTTCATTGGCATGACGCACCCATTTAAATTTCCATGTACCATGTAACGACAAGAAATTTTTTGAGTTGGCTTTCTCGTCTTTCATGGCCAAAGCCTCGTTTTCGTAGGCAAAAAACTGTGTATGCAGTTTAAATCTGTTCACCGCGTTGACCTGTAAATCGTGCCACTCGTTCCATGTGGGACACGAGCCATCTGCTGGCGTCGTCTCATTTGTCTTTGTGGCAGCGTTCACATTCAGCAACAGGACCATCAAGGCCATTGACATCAATATTTTTTTCATTGTTTTAGAGTATAATTATTTTTAATTTTTGTAGGTTTCTATCATATTCACAAGCATGTAAGGGAAGGTGATCTTGCGGCATGTCTAAACCCTAAACTCATCGCGTGGCGCGTCGAACTACGCTCGTCCATGCCCACGCCAAGCCAAATAGTCGGCACTTTGTGGGGCTACGGCATTTTTATAGGTCTCCTACGCTCAACCGCGCAGTTGTTGTCGCAGCTTACCCTCTGGCGCATTGTCATAGGGCGGCGACAGCCACGGAGCCATGCCAGCCATTGGTCGGCCGAAACATTCCTTACAGGCCACTTTTTTGTTGCGCCCGTCCCACGAAGGGCTAACCTCTGCTTGCATGTTCTTTTGCAACTCCACCTTAGACATGTTTTCCTACACTGGGCGAGCCATCTCGCAAGCCTGCCAGCACCAATAGGCACGGTCGGTTATGGCACATGCCTCTTAGTCGTTATGGCACATGCCGGGAGCACGCGCGCAAAAGCCACTGTCAAAACTTTGGTTGACAATTTATTCATGATGTTTAGGTTTTGTGAAGTCTCTGTACGACAAGGGTGGATAGTCGGCTGAAATATCCATCCTTAACTACAAAGATACAACAATTTTGACTACTGGCTATGGATTAAACAATTTTTAAGGTGTAAAAAGTGACATTATAAACGGGAATGGCTCTCCCCTTTGTTTGCGATATCCCCAAAAAACTGTCGCGAAAGGCATAAGAGAAAACAAGATATGTCAAAAAAATGGATGCAAAACAAACTGCGCAAAATTTTGGTTTTTAGAAGATGAAAAGATAAAATCAGGATGTTTTTTGGCCATCGCCTCGCCCCCAAACCAGCTATCGGCGTGCCATTAGCACCTATTGGCACGGCGAATAAGGCCTCGACGCACGTCGAATGGGGTCCATTCGCCCTGTGGTTAAGCCTTAAAGGCAAACCGAATAAGCACTAAAGGCAGAGCCTCCGGAAAACTTTGTCTAACCACATAGGTGTAAAAAGAGCGCAAACACGTGTCTATCAAACCATTGTGGAAAACTTGAAATAAGGCCGTATTTTCAGCCAATGGATTTTATTTTTCAAAAAAACGAAGCATGCGAGGGGTCTTGTCAAATGTTTTCAAGTACCAAACGCAAATAGTCAAGGTTAACGCCCGCGAAAAGAACCCAATATTATCGCAGTTATAAAAAGCCGTTTTGCGTATAAATGTGTATCTTTGCAATAACAACAAAACACAGTTATTCATGGACAATCCATATATCAAACAATATCCAGACTTGATGGACGGCAAGACCATCATGTACAACCACGGCTTCGGCTCGTCGGCCGCGTCGGGCACCGTGGGCCGCATTCAGCAAACTTTTCCCAACGCTCGAGTGGTGGCTTTCGACATTCCGTTGCACCCCACCGAGGCCATGACATTCCTGAAAGAGAAAGTGGCGCAAGAAAAACCCGACCTCATCATCGGCACGTCGATGGGCGGCATGTACACGGAGATGCTCTACGGGTATGACCGTATATTGGTAAACCCGGCCTTTGAGATGGGTCAAACCATGAAAGAACATGGAATGACAGGCAAACAGACATGGCAAAACCCACGGCAAGATGGCGAGCAAACATTTCTCGTGACCAAGGCTCTGGAGAAAGAATACAAAGAAATGACCGAGCGATGCTTCGTTGAATTGGAGAGTATGCCAGCCAAGGGCAAAGCTGAGGAGCAGGCTCGTGTGTGGGGACTGTTCGGCGACGAGGACCCAATCGTGCACACGTTCGATCTATATCGCGACCATTACCCGCAAGCGTCCCGCTTTCATGGCGAGCACCGCATGGACGACAGGTCGTTCATGAACGGCGTGGTGCCGGTGATAAGATGGATTGACGACTGGCAAGAAAAGCGCGAGCGACCCGTCGCGCTCATAGACAGCAGCACACTGCGTGACGCTTACGGCAAACCCAAATCGAGCCTGAACAAAGCTTTCGACATGCTCATAGAGCGTTACGCGGTGTACATCGTGGCACCGGCGCCCACCAACGATCGCGAGGATTTAGCCGGCATGGGCGCATGGGTAGAGCGACACCTGTCCACCCCTGCCCACGACAGAGTGATATATTGCAACCAAAAACAACAACTCTATGGCGACTATTACATAGACGCCAACCCTTGCGCCAACTTCATGGGCACCACCATCGCCTTTGGTAGCGACAAGTTCAAGACATGGGAAGAGGTGATAACCTTTTTCGAACGGCTTGGTGGCCAATGATACACAAGGCTAATACTCGGTCTTGTCGGTCTTGTCGCGCCACATGTCAAAGGCTTTGGCCCCCTCTGTAGGCAGCAAGACGTCAATGGGAATGGAACGCTTATCGAGGTCTAACGGTATGTCGTTATAGATAAGGTCGTCGCTAAAGCCGATGGCGCCGGCAGCCTTGCGGTCGTTGGCAAAATAGATGTGGCCAAGGCGAGCCCAGTATATGGCACCGAGACACATGGGGCACGGCTCGCACGAGCAATATATCTCGCAACCCGAGAGGTCAAAACTCCTGAGCCGCGCGCAAGCCGCGCGTATGGCGTTGACCTCGGCATGGGCCGTAGGGTCGTTGTCTATGGTGACACTGTTGGAAGCTTCGGCTATCACCACGCCGTCCTTGGCGATGACGGCTCCAAATGGGCCGCCACCGGTCCTCACACTCTCTTCGCTCAAGGCAATGGCCCTACGCATCAAAGACTCGTTATTCATTGTATATATTTTTTTTAGTTTCGTGACAATAAACAAATAGTGACACAAAGGTAAACATTTTATCAAGGCATGCCGTGCCTTTACCAATCTTTTAACATCGAAAAAACTTTTTTCCTGTTTTTTGTCGCTACCATAGTGCCCACGCGCACTCACTTTTTCTGGCCATTGGTGCGATATATCAGGAAATTATACTTACATTTGCAACATCATGGGCACTATAACATACGGTTTCTGCGACACGCCATTTGGCGAAATTATTGTGGCCGCAACAAAGAAGGGCATTTGCGACTTGCAATTTTTGGAATATAACAAGTTGGAGACCATTCACGATTTGGGACAACGGTGGGGTGTCTACACTCCTATTACGCTTGATAACGAAATGGCTGAGATGGTAGCCAGCGTGGTGTTCGGGGGCAAACGGCGCGAACTTACCGTCGACCTGCGAGGCACCGACTTTCAGATAGCGGTGTGGAAAGCCGTGCGCGCTATTCCATTTGGGCAGACTGCCACCTATCAAGACATGGCCAGGGCAGCCGGTAACGAAAAGGCCGCGCGCGCAGCGGCAACGGCCGTGGCACAAAATCCGGTGTCGCTGCTCATACCGTGCCACAGGGTGGTGCGCAGCGATGGAGACACCGGCGACTACCGATGGGGACGGGATTTGAAACGAAAACTGTTGAAATGGGAAGCCGAGACCGTTACCGCCCAGCCAAAAAACGGCATGGCGACAAACCTAAACCAGCTGATAGACATACACTGCAGCAACGTGCCGTTGGTGGAAGAACTCTCGCAAGACATGTTTAAAGGAGATTTGGATGGATTGTTCTGAACTTTTTGACCGCGTGTCGCAACTGCTCACCACACAAGACCTTGAGCCGGCCATACAAAACAAGATTATGCACGAGACGTTGGTACAGACTTGTACCTACGGCCTGAAAAATTGCAAGTATGGGTTTGGAGACCTCAACGCACAAGTGGAACAACTGATACAGCGACACCATATCTCTCAAACGATGGCCAACGCCATACATAAAATGCGGCGAGACAGCAACAGAAGCGACGCCTTGTTGCCAGAAGAGCTGCTACATGACGCACACGCCTTGGCCACGTTTATCGCGCAGGTGTTCGACGTTGACATACCCAAGGGGCTAACGTCAAAATTGCCGCGAAACATGAACGACTCACGCGGCGGGAACCGAGCCAACACCCCCGACAAGCGTTGCACGGTGATGGCATGGGATGACACGACAATCACGGTAAGGGTGGACGAGGACGACGCGAGGGAATGGAAAAAAGTTTTTTACACCAAAGAGACGCAATACGCCAACATGCAATACCTGCGTGACATACTGCGAAAGCACATGCAGCTCAATTTGATAGGATGCCACGTGGATGGAGACGCCATCACGCCACAACTAATCGTGGTGGAACCCGACTGCCTGATAGACATCAGCAGCATCGCGGCATGCTTTGAGGATTATGGACACCACCCATTGCTCTATCTGATAAATCGATTGAAACCACGCCTTGTCAACCAACCCATCTTGTTGGGCAATTTTGCCAGCAACGCGCTTGACGACATTATCAGCAACCGAGAAGCTGACTTCGCCAGCACTCTGGTGAAAAATTTTACGAAAAACGCCGTGGAATACAGTACCTGCCAAGATTTTAACGCCACAAAATTCAAACAGGACGCCATGACGCAAATGCGTAACCTAAAACAGATAGTGGCAGAGATAGAAAATAGACACAACCTCAAGAAAGCCATCCTTGAGCCTTCGCTTATCTGTGAAAAGTTTGGATTGCAAGGACGAGTGGACCTCATGACCACCGACCTGAAACTGTTGGTGGAGCAGAAGTCAGGGCGAAACATCTTTTTGGAACGTGGCACCAAAAACCAATACGGAGGTCAACATATTGAGAAACATTACGTACAGCTGCTACTCTACAACAGCATTCTCTATACCATATCTCCCAACTCGAAACGCGATATACAACTGCTTTACTCTAAATTTGAGTTGCCGAACGGGTTGATAAAAGTGAAAAACCTCATGGAACTGTTCTACGAGGCCATACGCTTTCGCAATGAGGCCGTGGCGCTGGAGTTTGACATCGCTCATAACGGCATGCGGCACATATTGCCAATGCTTAGCGTAGACAACCTGAACACAGCAGGCAGGCAAGACTTTTTCTATGACAGATACCTACGGCCACAACTTGAAAAAACACTGTTGCCACTGCAACAAATGCAACCATTGGAACGCGCTTATTTTTGCAGGATGATGCAATTTGTAATTCTCGAAAGCCTGTTATCCAAAGTGGGCGAATGTGAAGGCTCGGGCAACAGCGTGGCCAACTTGTGGAACATGCCACTCGCGGAGAAAAAAGAAACTGGAAATATCTATACCAACCTTACTGTTATAAACAAGGTGAAGAGTGGACAACCTAAAGGCAACGACAGCTACGACCTTATCAATTTGGCCATACCCGAACAAGACGAGGGCTTTCTGCCCAATTTTAGACGCGGTGATATGGTATGGCTCTATGCCTATCCACAAAACGAAGAACCAGACATCCGGAAGGCATTGGTTTTCAAAGGTGGGCTGGCTGACATACATGCTAACAAGCTAACAGTAAAATTGAGCGACGGACAGCAGAACAAACACATCTTCGACCACCTGCCTTATTCCGACCTGACACTCTCCAACGAAGAGGATGCCCGACCTGAACAACGCTTCGCATGGTGCATAGAGCATGGCAACAGCGACGTTGGCAGCAGCTCGGCCATACGCGCGCTATACGAGTTTGTAACCTCGGCCGACCACCGCAAGGCTTTGCTGTTGGGGCAACGCGAACCCCGACGCGACACCTCGCTGTCGCTGTCGCGTAGCTACGACCCTATACTCGACCCCCTATTGCTCAAAGTGAAGCAGGCGCAAGACTATTTTTTGTTGGTGGGCCCACCCGGCACGGGCAAAACAAGCAGGGCATTAAGATTCATGGTTGAGGAGGAACTGGCCAACAAATCGAGCGCAGTGTTGCTACTTGCATATACAAATCGCGCCGTGGACGAGATTTGCGACATGCTTGTGGACGCGGGCATCGACTTTCTTCGCGTTGGCAGCGAGTTGAGCTGCGCGCCGCAATTCGAGGCTCACCTCATTCCCAATGCCGTGGGCGAGAAACCTCTACTAAACGAGATGAAGGCCACTTTGGTAAACGCGCGTGTGGTGGTGGGCACGACATCAACGCTTCAGGCCAGGCCGTTCATTTTCGGCTTGAAACATTTTACGCTGGCGTTGGTAGACGAAAGCTCGCAGATTTTGGAACCAAACATCATCGGATTGTTAGCCGGACACAGCGGGACGACCGGCAAAACAGCAAGCGACATTTGCGACATTGACAAATTTGTACTCGTCGGCGACTACAAACAGCTGCCGGCCGTGGTGCGGCAAAACGATGTTCAATCTACTGTAAGTGAGCCGGAACTGCATGAGATATGCCTGACAAACTGCAAGAACAGCCTATTCGAAAGGCTCATAAATATAGAGAAGAAGAGTGGGCGGACGTCATTTATGGGTGTGCTACAGTTGCAAGGGCGAATGCACCCGGACATAGCTGAGTTCCCAACCAAGGAGTTTTACTTTGACGAACAGCTGCGGCCTGTGCCTTTAAGGCACCAATTAGCCACAACAATCGATTATAAATTGCCATCCGAAGATAGCGTAGACGACATGTTGAAGCAGCATCGGGTGTTGTTCATCGCTTCTGGTTTTTGCAGACGTCCCGACATCTCCGACAAAGTGAACACAATAGAAGCGCACATCGTGGCCGACCTGCTAAGACGCATACACCGATTTGCGGATACCGGTTTTGACCCTGACAAGACGGTGGGCGTGATCGTTCCTTACCGCAACCAGATAGCGATGATACGCAGAGAGATAGAAAAAATGGGCATTGCCGATTTGGAAAAAATAAGCATTGACACAGTGGAACGCTACCAAGGCTCACAGCGAGATGTAATAATCTACTCTTTCACAATACAGCAACGTTATCAGCTGGACTTTCTCACAGCTAATGTTTTTGAAGAAAACGGACATACCATAGACCGAAAGCTAAACGTGGCGCTGACGCGAGCGCGCAAACAGTTGGTGCTTGTAGGCAATCCAAGCATCCTTGGCGAGAATGTGGTTTTTAAGCGAATAATAGACTATTCAAAACAAAAAAAATGTTATATAAGGGAGTATGAACGTACAATTACGGAAAAAAATATTTAAAAATAAAAGGCCATTGCGGAAAAACACTTACATTTGTAGGGAAAAATCATTAAGATATTTTTAAACCGTTACATTATGAAAAAAATTATTTTATCAGCTGTAGTCATGCTCGCTTCTGTTGCAGGCTATGCTCAACATGAAGTAGGAACCGTTACCATTCAGCCTAAAGTGGGTTTGAATGTGGCCGCATTGACTAATTATGACAAAGCCGACCCACGTTATGGCGTGGCAGCTGGCGCAGAACTTGAGTATCAGCTCACAGACATTGTGTCACTTTCGGCTGGTGCTCTTTACTCTATGCAAGGCAACAAAACCACTGTAACACAAGGCAAAAATAGCATAACCAACACTAACAAGGTGGATTATGTGAACGTGCCTATCATGTGCAATGTATATGTAGTAAATGGTTTGGCCGTTAAATTAGGTGTGCAACCGGGTTTCAAAGTGAACAGCAAGAACGACTTCAAGGCAAATACCGTACTGGGCGACGCCTCTAAATCTTTTGACATGAAAGCCAAAAGCGTAGACGTCTCAATTCCGGTAGGTCTCTCTTATGAGTACAGCAACTTTGTTCTTGACGCTCGTTACAACTTCGGTGTAACCAAAGTGTTTGAAAACTCAGACACTAAAAACAGCGTATTCCAGTTCACATTGGGTTATAAATTTGAGCTCTAAGTCCTGCGAGACAAAGACAACAAACCGTTGTTAAACATATAGCGGAAAGCCTGAGACTGCATGTCAGTATCAGGCTTTCTTATTTATATGGTATCGTTTGGCATCAATAATTTACACATAAAAAAGAAAAACAGGACACGGTCATGATGCGTCGGTGGCACTATCACGGATTGATAGACGTTCTAATAATAGTTGGAACAAGCGCGAAATGGCATAGTTGTCAAGATTTTGCTCATCTATCCAAACATATTCTGCCGGCAAAACGGGGCGTCGTTCTGGCTCCCAAAGATAAAAATCGGACAGAATAATACGATGTGTCAGCACATGCTTGACAGACAAGGCAATGGGGTTCCAAGCGGAATTAAAACCCATTGAAGATATGGAAAACACCTTTTCTTTAGACAAGCATTTACGTTTTTTGTCGTCATCCCCATTGGCAGTCATAACGTCAGCATACAAATAGGGTTCCCACAATCCTTGCCATATATCGCCTTTGCCACGCTGACGAATGGCTGTTTGCCCATTGTAACGTATGTAAACATAGGTCATGCGGCGCGTTTTCACCTTTACCGTCTTGAGCTTCACGGGCAACTCGTCCACCCGTCCCTGCCGAACGGCATCGCATTGGTCTACAATTGGGCATGAGACGCAGTCCGGATTTTGGGGCGTGCATTGCATGGCACCAAAGTCCATGATAGCCGCATTGACCTCGGGATGAGTGACAACCTGTTCTGCCAACGCCTTAAACAGTTTCTTTCCAGCCGTGGAGTTGATAGGCGTATCTATGCCAAACACACGCGCCAAAACACGATAGAAATTGCCATCGACGGCTGCCACAGGATTGTCAAACGCAAAAGCGGCAATGGCGGCAGCCGTATATTCGCCCACTCCCTTGAGTTTTCTTATCTCGTCTAACGATTTTGGGAAATAGCCCAAGTGTACTAACTGCTTGGCAGCATGGTGCAAATTGCGCGCCCTACTGTAATAACCCAAACCTTGCCACAACTTCAACACCTCGTCTTCAGACGCAGACGCTAACGCCTCTACCGTGGGATACTCGCTCATGAAACGTTCCCAATAAGCCGTACCTTGGCTGATACGCGTCTGTTGAAGAATGATTTCGCTCAGCCAAATGGCGTATGGGTCGCGCGTTTGACGCCACGGCAGGTCTCGACCGTGCCGTGAATACCATTCAAGCAACACTTGGGCAAATTGGGAAGGAGCCATCTACAAGCTATCCTCCTCACGCGCACAGGATGGGCATACGCCCTTGACCATGTAGTTGATGGTTGCAACAGAGAAGCCATCGGGCAATTCGACGGCAGGAATAGGAATGTCGTGCAGGCAATATACTTGTCCGCAGCGCTCGCAAAAAAAATGTACATGCACATCGTCGTCCTCGTCTTCGTCGTGGCTTAAGCACAACTCGTACCTCACACCACCATTCCCATCCTCTAACGAATGTACCAAATGGCGCTCCTTGAAAAGCATGAGCGTACGAAAAATACCACTTTTATCAATCGTCAAAATGGTATTTTCCAATTCGGAAACAGACACGGGGCGTTCCTCATGGGCCAGTGCCTTGAGCACCACGATGCGGTTGCTGGTGGGCTTGATGGCATGTTTCTGTAACAGTTCAACGCATGCAGATTCGTTCATAACAAATGCAAAAATACGAATAAAAAAACGTTTTAGACCATCTCGTCACGTTAAAATAGCTATCTTTGCATTACAAACCTCTGAATAATCCATTCTATGAAAATAGAAAATCCATCTTTTGAGATATGGCTTCAAGACAGTGGAGCCGACGGTATATATCGTCAAATAGAGCGCGCGGGGCGTGTTTGCTACAAGAGTGAAAGCCATGCCAATGAGAAATCAGCTCGCCCATTTGTGGAAAAAATGATCAAAAGCAAACATACGGCCATGTTAGAGCATGGCACAGTATATCTGTTTTTTCAAGAATTTGATAATGAAATGCCACATGCCCAGCGGTCAACGAGCCCCAAACCTTGGCTTCGCTACGAAAAAAACGCATTTTCAAGGGTGGTGGCCAAAGATGGCAAATATTACGTGACAACCAATCTACGTGTGCTCTCAGAAAATGATTGGATGGGCGACCTTGAGTTCTTGAGTGAGCCGCAAACTTATCACGAGCGTCGCGTGACGGTACATTTTACCACTCAAATTGGCACAACGAGAGAGTTTAACCGTCACAGAGCCAATTCGATGGCAGAACAAAGCACTCGCTATTGCAACTACGCCAAAGACAAATTTGGCAACGAAATCACTGTCAATATACCAGTGTGGATAGCCGAACTCATCAAAGAACAAGATCTTTCCACACCGAATTATTCGACGGAACAATTGCCTTCGCTCTTCGAGAAAGTTTACAGTGGCACCGCGACAAAACTTGAAAATTGGACTTTCGCCAACCTTGCCGCTGAAAAAGCATATATGAACCTGACCGCCGCAGGCTGTAAACCTCAGGAAGCAAGGGCCATATTGCCTCTTGACACCAACACCGAATTGGTGCACACGGCATTCGTATCAGACTGGAAACACTTCTTCGAGCTACGCTCTTTAGGTGTCACAGGCGTGCCGCATCCTGACGCAAAAGTATTAGCCCAGCCACTGATGGATGAGTTTATTCAACTTGGATTGATAGACGATGAATAATCTTCGATGGAAATAAAAACACCTTTTATGAGCTTTTTAAGTCATACTTTCCAATCATTACCATATTACATTGAAAAACAATTCATTGTTACATCGTCTGCATTATGATGGTGAGGTGCCCAAATGCTTGAACAACCCTTTTTATTATCAGCCCGATCCATTAAGCCAAAAAGCGATAGATGAGTTGGCCGCCTATCTTTCAGGTACCGAAAACCAACGCTTCGCGTCTCGTAATGTCAATCCTGATTTTAAGCAAGAAATAGCTCAAGGCAAGATGTTCGGCGTGCTTGTTGTCAAAAATTCCACTACCACAGCAACAACAAGCAACGCTCGCGGCGACAAAAAACTGTATTATCTTGCGGGATATAGCGGACAAATATGTGGGCGAAGCGATTGGGACGAATTTGTGCCGGCAGTGTTTGATTACCTTGAACCGGATGGATTTTTCAAGCGTGAAGAGGCTGAAATTGTAAGTTTAAGCCATGACATAGACGCCATGCCACGCCCCCTTAAGTGGGAAGAAATGTTGGAGAATGCCCACCAGCCCGTATATTTCAAGGGGCGAAAGGCAGACGAGGATGAGGAGGCGTACATTCGTCGTCGTCAATTTGAGAACGCCGAGCTACATCGCTGGAAGCTGAAGATGCGACAAAAGCGTGAAAAGTTTGAGGCCTACGAAAGTCAAAAAGCTAAAAAAATAGCCTCATTGAAGACTTTACGCAGGCAAAAGAGCGACGCTTTGCAGACATGGTTGTTTCGCCAATTCGTAATGCAGAATGGAAGAGGAGAAAAGCAAGACTTGATAGAGATATTCCAAAAATGTCAGCTTTCGGACACCATTGACAGCACATCAAATTCTAAAAACACCCTCCCACCTGCCGGAACCGGCGAGTGTTGCGAGCCCAAACTTTTACAATACGCTTTTAAGCACGGTCTGATCCCCATTAGCATGGCTATGTTTTGGTGGGGAAAGAGCCCACGTGGCGAGGTTCGCCATCATTTGGGATGCTATCCGGCATGTCATGGCAAGTGCAAACCCTTGCTACACTGGATGCTTCAAGGCATCGAGGTGGCACCTAACTCATTGGAAGAGGAAAGACACCACAGCTTAGAAACAATCTATGATGATGAAGACATTTGTGTGATAAACAAGCCGGCCGGCATGCTCGCCGTACCGGGAAAAAGCCAACGAGAGAATGTCTATAACTTGATAAGGCAACGCTACCCTGACGCCACTGGCCCTCTCATCGCACATAGATTGGATATGGCCACGAGCGGATTGATGGTGGTTGCCAAAAGCATGCAAGCGTATTTGAACCTTCAAGCGCAATTCGCCAAACGACAGATTAGTAAGCGATATGTAGCCATACTAAGCAAACCCTTGACCCAAGCCACAGGAAAAATAAGCCTTCCGCTGCGTCCCGACCTTATGGATCGTCCCAGACAAATAGTAGATTGGCAACACGGCAAGGCCGCCACAACCCATTTCGAACGCATCGACAGCTATCGTGTGGCCTTATATCCCCTAACCGGTCGAACCCATCAGCTTCGCGTGCACTGCGCCCATCGTGATGGATTGAACAATCCTATCAAGGGAGATGATCTTTATGGGCAACATGCAAATCGCCTGTACCTACATGCCGAGCGCCTTGTTTTCAAGCATCCAAGCACTGGAAGACGGATGGAATTTTCCATTCCGGCTCCATTCTAAACCAGAAAATCAAACAAAAAAAGTGACTAAAATTTGCGCTACGACTACACGGACAAACATGCCCAAAGGGTACACCGTAGCGTAAGATATACTCGGTGTGTCACCCTCAATGCTGTCATTGGCATAGCTTAGCGCCATAGGATTGGCCATACTACCACACAAAATGCCACAAATGCTACCAAAATCGAGCTTCTTAGTCTTCAAGATGATGAGGCCTACAACAATTATTGGCACCACCGTAATGAGGAAACCGAGCCCTACCCAAAGCATTCCTTCTGGCCTGACCACTGTCTCCAGAAAGTCCTTGCCAGCGTCAAGCCCAAGACAAGCAAGGTATAATGACAACCCGAGTTTGCGCAGCATCAAGCTCGCCGAGCGCGTGGTGTAAGATATGAAATGCATGCGAGGCCCCAGCGCACCGACAATGATGCCCATGATAATCGGACCTCCTGCTATACCCAAACGGATGGGCATACTCATGCCCGGGACAGCAATAGGAATGGTTCCGATGGCCAAACCGAGAATGATACCTATGAATATACTACCGATGTTAGGTTCCTCGAGCGTCTTGACAGAGTTTCCGAAGAAATGCTCCGCGTTATCCACGTCATCATGTTTGCCCACCACAGCGACACGATCACCATATTGCAGACGCAGGCTGTTGGTGGCAAGCAATTTAATATCACCACGTATCACCCTGCTGACATTAACGCCACACACCTGTCGCATATGCAATTCGCCCAACCGTTTGCCATTGAGGCCACGACGTGTAACCACGCAAACCCTGCTCTCCACTTTCGAATCGATAGCATTCCAGTCTATTTGATCCTCATTCCAGTCTTTCTTTTCTTTCTGTCCAAAAAGCAAAACTATCGCATTTTCATCATCTCTTTCCATGACCACGAGCAGCGAATCGTTCTTCTTGATCACCGTGTCTGCCAAAGGAACAATCACCTCTCCATTTCGCCATATGCGTGAGATGATAAATCGCAAGCGCGACATTTGCACAATTTGGAGTATTGTCATACCCTCAATAGCTGGATTAATAACGGTGAGTTGGGCTATATGGGTATGATTATCCTCATCTTGCGAGCAGACCTCAAGGTCTCGAGGTTTGACAAAAAACTTTCGCATGAACACCATCGCAAATATCACTCCCACTACACCGAGGGGATAAGTGACAGCCGTGGCCAACGCAGCGCTACCACTTGAAATGCCTATATGTTCCAAGGCTTGCGTCGCGGCACCCAGCGCCGGGGTATTGGTGGTGGCACCACAGAGCAATCCTATCATATTGGGTACACTCACATGAGTGAGTGGAACGAGCAGCATGGCAAACGCCGTACCCACGAAAATGACCAGCATGCTCCACATATTAAGTTCCATGCCCTCATGCCGAAGCGAGCCGATAAAGTTTGGACCGACCTGCAATCCCAAACAATACACAAACATGGCAAGCCCAAACGTCTCAATAAAATCGAGTGTTTCGAGGTTCACTGTCAATCCAATGTGACCTGCTAAAATACCTATAAAAAACACAAAGGCTATACCAAGCGATATGCCCATCACCTTAATTCGGCCCAAAGCCAGCCCCAAAGCGATAATCAGTGATATCACAATGACCGTCTGTACAGACGAGTGGGTGCTAAAAAGAGATGTAACCCAATCCATAATGTAAGGGTGCAAACTGAAAATTATATAGTGTTCAGAAAGTTCTCGAGTGGTATTCCGCGATTTTTGTCAGCGTTTTCCTTGTTGGCATCGATGAGGTTGAACACGGCGTTCATGGCCACCTGCGTGGCTTCACGCAGCGAGTCGCCCTCGAGTAGGTGCCCTATCAAGACAGCCGAGAAGATATCTCCCGTACCGGGAAAGTGCACAGGGATCTCCGTGTAACGCAACATGAAATATCCATTATCAAGGTGATTATATCCCACCACGCTCGGATGCCCATCCACAGGTATAGATGTTATCAGTACAGACTTGCCGCACATATCATGCAGGGCGTCGAGCAGACGTTTGGATTCCGTCTCATTCACACCATCAGCACAGTAAGTTGTGCTTGTGAGATAGCACGCCTCGGTATAATTGGGGAATATCAAGTCGGCCACGCCTATCATTTCACGCATGCTGTGGATGGCTTCCTTGGTGACCCCATTATACAATTTTCCTTCATCGCCCATTATAGGGTCCACATAGATGATGGTGCCATTGGCAGCCTGCTCTCTACAAAAAGTGGAGACGATTTTAGCCTGACAGGTGCTCGCTATAAAGCCAGTGGCAATAGCATCAAACCTGAAGCCCAGCTCTTTCCAAACCGGAAAAACTCCCTCCATGTAATCCGTGGTGTCGAGAATATTGAATTTTCCGTAGTCCAACGTGTTGGATACCAAAGCCGTGGGAAGGTTGTATGTGGGGTGGCCCATATACGAAAGAATGGGCAGCATAGCCGCTGTGGCCACTTTGCCATATCCAGCTATATCGTTTATCAGAAGTACCTGTTTCTTGCTCATTACCTTATGAAATCAGCTGCAAAGTTAGCAAAAAGAACAAAGGTAGGGAAGTAAAAAGAAAAAAAAACTTGGATATTTCATAAATAAGAGAAAAAGATACCAAAATAGTTTGTGAAATCATCGAATAATCGTAATTTTATTGTCAGTTTAAACCTTTATTGATACAACATGACAAACACCGAGAGTTTTTATTGTTTGATAATGGCAGGAGGCAAAGGACGACGCCTATGGCCTTTCAGCAGGGAGAAATATCCCAAGCAGTTCATAGACTTCTTTGGGAGTGGGCGCACGCTTCTGCAACAAACCTATGATCGCATGTCCAAGGTTGTGGCGCCCGAGCACATTTTTGTCAATACAAACGTTAATTATGTAGACTTGGTAATGCAGCAACTTCCCAACCTTCCGCGCACGCATATCATGCCCGAGCCTATCCATCGCAACACCGCCCCAAGCATTGCTTGGGCTGCCCATCGCTTCATGCATCTCAATCCTCATGCCGCGTTTGTTGCCGTACCGTCAGACCAGCTCATCATGAACGAGGAGGCGTTCAAGCAGAATATGCTCGAGGGGCTGCACTTTGTGAGTCATCACAACATGCTACTCACCATGGGCGTCAAACCCACCCGCCCCGAGCCGGGTTACGGTTACATTCAGATAGCCAACCGCTTGGAAGGCAATGTGTATATGGTCAAGACTTTCACCGAGAAACCTAACCGCGAGTTTGCGCGAACATTCATGGAGAGTGGAGAGTTTTATTGGAACACCGGCTTGTTTCTTTCCAATGTGAAAAACCTGCGCGAGCGTTTCACACGCATGTTTCCCGCTGTGCTTAAACATCTTGACGACACTAACTACTACGCCACTCCAGAGCAAGAAGAAGCCTATATACAAGAACATTTCCCGTCGTACCCCAACCTGTCAGTAGAGTCAGGATTGCTTGAGGGGGCCGATGGCGTGTGCGTGATGAAGTGCGGTTTTGGCTGGGCCGACATAGGCACGTGGCACGGCATATACGAGGCCATGCACAAAGACAGTGAAGAAAACGTGGTGATACACTCAGACACGCTGATGGAAAACTGTCGTGACAATGTCATCAAGCTGCCCAAAGGCACGCTTGGTGTTATCAATGGCCTTGAAGGTTTTATCGTGGCCGAGAAAGACAATGTGCTACTAATCTGTCCCAAGGAAGACTCGTCAGACCTCATCCGAAAATATGTCAATGAGGTAAGGCTCAAAAATGGCGACAAATTTGTGTGATGGAAATTCTAAATTCACCATTCAAAATACATAACATAGGTATGTGACAGTATATACAATTGGTGTATTTTGAATGGTGAATTTAGAAATTATCTATTTCATTTTATTTTTTGAAACGCCTCGTATATACGTTCAGCCGTTTCCTTCATTTCTTCATCTGATAGCTTGACGTGTTTCTTAAAGTCCACGTCTCCCTCCGTGTTGATGGGCATGAGGTGTATATGAGCATGGTCAACCTCAAGTCCTAACACCACTTGCGCCACTTTTCTGCAGGGAAACGCGGTGCGAATGGCCTGCGCCACCCGCTTGGCAAACACCTCGAAAGCAGCCAAGTCATCATCGCTCATGTCGAAGATATAATCCACCTCCTTACGCGGCACAACGAGCGTATGTGCTTTCACCACTGGATTAATGTCGAGAAAAGCATAGAATTTCTCGTTTTCCGCGCATTTATAACTCGGTATATCGCCTGCAGCGATTTTAGAAAAAATAGTAGCCATAACGATTCTGTTATTCCAATGTAATGTTGTCAATACGCAGTTTCAGCATGCCGCGAGGTACCTCTATCTCGGCCACATCGCCCACTTTCTTGTTGAGCAAGCCTTGCGCGATGGGCGTATGTATGGATATTTTGTTCTCTTTCAGATTTGCCTCGCTCTCGCTCACAATGGTGTAAGTCATTTTTTTCTTGGTGATCATATTGGTCATTTCTACCTTCGACATGATCTGTACCTCGTCGGTAGAAAGCCTGCTCATATCCACGATCTTGGCTTGACCAATGGTCATCTTCAGTTCGTTAATTTTATTTTCGAGATGCACTTGCGCTTCTTTGGCGGTGTCATACTCAGAATTTTCGCTCAAGTCTCCCTTATCGGCCGCCTCAGCTATAGCCGCAGAGGCTTTTGGGCGCTCTATCGCCTCCAATTGATGGAGTTGGGCCACGAGCTTGTCATAGCCTTCTTGTGACATGTATGCCATAGTTATTCTTATTAATTGTTTAAGTTTTTTTATACATAAACTTCAAAAAACAAGACTCCAACATCTATCCAAATGTTGGAATCTTGTTTTCTAAAGCTTAATTATCAAATAGTATTTGCAAAGTTAGGGATTATAATTGATATATCCAATATTTTTAAATATTTTTTTAAACACCACCTTGACACAAGTCAATAAAAAGGTGAAAAAGAACAAGTTGCACATCATTGGCATGGTAGAAGCAAATAAATAGCCGTATCTTTGCAGCACGTTTTTCATAGTATTAGATTTAAGGTTAGTAACGTTTGGGACTCGGCGGAGCCCCATTTTTTTTTGCCCAAACGCTCACGGAGCATGTAACTTATTGCGCACGTAAAAATGATAGCGCCAAGAACGCAGGCGTTCATATTCCTCAAGCATGGTTGTCAAACCCATACCCACGCGCATATTTTACCACCAAATCATTTGACAAAAGGTCGCGTAGATTTTGTGTACAGCAAAAAACAAAAACTTTTGTTCTAAATACGCAAAAAAAACGCGTATTTTTCAAACCGCTATATTTCAACCATTTACGTCCCTTCTCATTAAAAATATGCTATCAACTGGTTTAGACCACTCCACGTTTAGATACTAATGGCCGGGCGAAAGCATTCGAATCGGCACGCGTATAATATCAAATGGCCGGCCCATTAAGGCCTAAACACAACCCCATTAGTGCCTAATTGGCCAGTCAGCACGCCATCAACCTGCAAAATTGAACTAAAACCGCAACTCTCACGCATCATGATCGCTGTAGAATGAAGAGTGCAAAAACATCATTTTTTATGACTTTATTTTTACTTGTTGACATTTTTACGAATGTCGTATGCCGATGTCTTGAGCTAACAGTCTGTCTCAACCATCATCTATCACATATCTAAAATATTGGCTAATCAACAAAGGCATAAAAAATTTCCATATACATATAGCCGGCAGCCACTCTCCATACGTCACGCTAACTTGCATATTTGACAACCTATAAAAAAGCGAAAAGACCACTATGGGTGTCGAGAGGAGAATATGAAATCGGAATTGGCCGAAAGTCGCTATAGGCAGGATCTATAAATTAAACATCGCAATTTGTGATTTTATTCTTGTGGGCCATGTGTAAATAAACAAAAGGGCTCGATGACCTACACGACCGATCACGTTTAAGCTGTTTACCAAAAACATCGCACACAGAATGCAATACGACTTGTTCGAATTGCAGAGCTCTGCCTGTTTGTTTAAAACCAAGAAACCTTATGATGACAAGACGCAACCAACATAATACATATATGTAGTTGCAGCTGCCATTTACAGGACATGCCTAAACTTCAAAACATCCAAGTAAGAGTTTTGCAAACTTATTTCGTAAATTTGCACTTGGCACTGCCATTTGGCAAAAGTGGTAAAAATATGAAAGCCTTGCTGCTATTTATAAATTAGTTTTTGTAAATTTGCATCATACATACTAAATATCCCCAAAGATGGAAGAAAAAAAATATAAACGCACCACTGTCACCGCCGCCCTGCCCTACGCCAATGGCGGCGTGCACATCGGCCACTTGGCCGGTGTATATGTTCCCGCGGACATTTACGCACGCTATCTCAGGCTGAAAAAGCAAGAGGTGGCATTCATCGGCGGCAGTGACGAGCACGGTGTACCCATCACGATACGCGCCAAGAAAGAAGGATGTACGCCACAAGATGTGTGCGACAGGTACCACAAGATGATAAAAGACTCGTTTGCGGAGTTTGGCATCTCGTTTGACATATACAGTCGCACCACGTCAGACATTCATCACAAGTTTGCCTCCGATTTCTTCAAGAAATTGTACGATGACGGCAAGCTGGTGGAAAAAGAGAGCGAGCAACTCTACGACGATGAGGCGCACCAGTTTTTAGCCGATCGTTACATCATGGGCACCTGCCCCCACTGTGGCAACACGGGAGCATACGGCGACCAATGCGAGAAATGCGGTACCGCCCTCAGTCCCGAAGAACTGATAAACCCCCACTCCACCATCTCCGGCTCCAAACCCATTAAGAAGGCCACCAAAAACTGGTATCTGCCCCTGAACAATTATCAGGAATGGCTCAAACAGTGGATTCTTGAGGGGCATAAAGAATGGCGCCCTAATGTTTATGGACAGTGCAAGAGCTGGTTAGACTTGGACCTTCAACCACGCGCCATGACACGCGACTTGGACTGGGGCATACCCGTGCCAGTGAAGGGAGCCGAAGGCAAGGTGCTATACGTGTGGTTTGACGCGCCGATAGGCTATATATCCAACACCAAAGAGATGTGCGACAACCATCCTGAAAAATGGGGCACATGGCAGAAATGGTGGCAAGACCCTGAGACGCGCTTGGTGCACTTCATCGGCAAGGACAATATCGTGTTCCACTGCCTCATTTTCCCCACTATGCTCAAGGCACACGGCGACTACATCCTACCAGACAACGTGCCGGCCAATGAGTTCCTGAACTTGGAGAATGACAAGATTTCGACCAGCAAGAACTGGGCCGTATGGCTGCATGAATATCTTAAGGACTTCCCCGGCAAGCAAGACGTGCTGCGCTATGTGCTAACGGCCAACGCCCCTGAGACCAAAGACAACAACTTCACGTGGAAAGATTTTCAAGAGCGCAACAACTCTGAGCTGGTGGCCATCTATGGCAATTTTGTAAACCGCGCGCTCCAACTGACCAAGAAATATTGGGACGGCATAGTACCCGTGTGCGGCGAACTGCAAGAGGTGGACAAACAAGCTATAGACGAATTTAAAGACGTGAAAGAAAAGCTGGAAAACTGTCTCGATGTCTTCAAGTTTCGCGAGGCACAAAAAGAAGCCATGAACCTGGCTCGCATCGGCAACAAATATATCACCGAATGTGAACCTTGGAAGGTTTGGAAGACTGACCACCAACGCGTGGAAACCATTCTTTACATCTCGTTGCAACTTGTTGCCAACCTCTCCATAGCCTTTGAGCCGTTCCTGCCATTCTCCAGCAAGAAACTGCGCGACATGATTGGATTGAAGCGTTTTGACTGGACAGAGTTGGGCAGCATCGAGCTGTTGAAGGCAGGAGAGCGCATCAACGAGCCCCAGCTGCTCTTTGAGAAGATTGAAGACGACGCCATCCAGGCACAGTTAGACAAGTTAGCCGCCACCAAAGCCAGCAACGAGGCCGCCAAAGCCAGCGCCGAATACAAGGCCAAGCCTGTCAAGCCCAATGTCGAGTTTGACCAATGGGAACAATTGGACATCAGGGTGGGACACATCAAAGCCTGCGAAAAGGTGAAGAAGAGCAACAAACTGCTCAAATTTACAATCGATGATGGCAGCGGACAAGACCGCACCATACTCTCGGGCATAGCCAAATTTTACCAGCCCGAACAGCTCAAGGGCAAAGACGTGCTGTTCATAGCCAATCTCGCGCCACGCAAGATGATGGGCATGGAGAGTCAAGGCATGATACTCTCGGCCGTGGACCATGACGACACGTTGGCCGTGACAACCATAGAGCGCGGCGTGAAACCCGGCTCGCAAGTGCAATAAGCCATAACAAGGGGATACCCTCGCAAACGGGAGTATCTCCTTGATTTTTCTCAATTACAAACAAGAGCACTAAATTACAGACTACATTGGACAAATCAGATTAATCATGAAAAAACTGTTTTTAACCATACTGACGCTTGTATCGGCCACCATCGTCATGGCCCAGAACGACGCTATCAAGTTTACTTCTGAAATCGTCACCACCCCATGCGGCAAGGCCGCCATCGTCTTTAAAGGCTCCATTGCGCCCGGCTGGCACGTCTACTCCACCGATCTGAAGGAGGGAGGACCGGTGTCGGCATCTTTTAAAGCCACCAAGTTGGACGGTGTGGAATTAGTGGGCAAACTTAAGGCCGTGGGCCATGAGATTGACAAATTTGACAACATGTTTGAGATGCAAGTACGCTATTTTGAGAATGAGGTTAAATTTGTACAGGTGATACGCTTTACCAAGCCTACCTATAGCATTGAGGCCAACCTCAATTATGGCAGCTGCAATGACAAGACATGCCTGCCACCGGCACAAGTGATTTTCAAGCAGCAGGGCAACGCACCCAAGATAACTGGCAAAACATGCCACAAGGAAGGGTGCAATGACAAACAGCGTTGCAAGCAAAAAGAAGACAGCAAATGTGGCAAGTGCAAAAACAAATAAGTCACGCCTATGAAACTTCGGCCCAAACACAAAAGTTGAGAGCCGTTGCCTAACGAGCATGTATAGCGACGGTTTGGCTCGACATGACGCCATAAAGATGAGCCTAAGTTAAAAAACAATAACTAAGCGCACAAGAAGTAACCAGCAACGCTATTCAGACGTATTGGAAATAAAAACCTATATATAGTATCTTCTCGCAAAAAAGTTTTAAAGAAAAGAAGAAATGAAAAAACTAATAACACTAACGTTAATACTGCTTGTGGCTCTCATAGCCAATGGGCAAATGCTAAATCCGGTAAAATTCAGTTCGCAGCTCAAGACCAACAACACGGCAGAGGCCGAGATTGTGTTCTCAGGCAAAATTGACAAAGGCTGGCATGTCTACTCTACCGGATTGGGCAGCGGAGGCCCCACATCGGCTACATTCAACAAAGTGAAATTGGATGGCGTGGAGCTTGTGGGCAGGCTGAAGCCCGTGGGGCGCGAGATTTCTAACTATGACAAGCTTTTCGAAATGACGCTGCGCTATTTTGAAAACAGCGTTCAGTTTGTCCAAAAGATAAGGTTCACCAAACCCACCTATACCATCGACGCTTATCTGGAATATGGCGCATGCAACGATAACAACTGTCTGCCACCATCAGAGGTAAGCATTAAGAAATCGGGCAAAAGTCCGGCAGTGGCCAACGCAAAAACAGATGCCAAGTCGGCCAATGGCATGAGCGAAGAAAACAAGATGGACGCAGCAGCCAACACGCAAGTGAGCGCCACCGCCGCGAATATGGACTCAACGGCCTCGCTCCAAGCAGACTCATTGGCCGAGCCCAACGCCAATGCCACCGCACAGCTTTCCGGCACGGAAGCCCAAGCCCTGTGGCTACCAGTGGTGAAACAATTGCAGCAGTTTGACGGTAACAACAATATTGCCAACCACTCCTTGTTATATATATTCCTTATGGGTATCGTGGGCGGATTGCTCGCCCTGGTCATGCCCTGCATATGGCCTATTATCCCAATGACGGTAAGCTTCTTTTTGAAACGTTCCAAGGATGACCGACAAAAGGGCGTGCGTGACGCCATCACCTATGGCATTTCCATTATCGTTATATATCTCGCTTTGGGTATCGGGGTGACGGCAATATTTGGCCCGAGCACGCTCAACTCCCTCTCTACCAACGCAGTGTTTAATATCTTCTTGTTCTTGCTGTTAGTGATTTTTGCGGTGAGCTTCTTTGGATGGTTCGAGATAAAACTACCAGACAGCTGGGCTAACAGCGTGGATAACAAGGCATCGCAGACCACTGGCTTGCTCTCTATATTCCTGATGGCGTTCACGCTGGTATTGGTGAGCTTCTCGTGCACGGCGCCAATCATCGGCCTACTGTTAGTACAGACTGTAACCTCGGGCAACTGGATAGGGCCGGCCATCGGCATGTTAGGCTTCGCCTTGGCCTTAGCCGTACCGTTCACACTATTTGCCCTGTTCCCCACATTGATGAAAAAGAGCCCCAAAAGTGGCTCATGGATGACACAAATCAAGGTGGTTTTGGGCTTCGTTGAATTAGCCTTTGCCCTGAAATTCTTTAGCGTGGCCGATTTAGCTTATGGTTGGCACCTGCTTGACCGTGAGGTTTTCCTCTCGCTGTGGATTGTCATCTTTATGGGCTTGGGCTGCTATCTTGTGGGCTGGCTCAAGTTTCCGGAAGACGAGGTGGGTGGCGATATCAATAAACCCATGCCGGTGCCCGCCATTATGCTCGGACTGTGCTCGTTGGCTTTTGCCATCTACATGGTGCCCGGGCTTTGGGGCGCGCCATGCAAGGCGGTCTCCGCATTCGCCCCTCCAATGAATACGCAAGACTTTAATCTCAACACTAAGACTGTGGAGGCCACTTACAAGGACTACGAGGCTGGCATGGCCGCGGCCAAAGCTCAAGGCAAACCCGTGCTGATAGACTTCACCGGGTTTGGTTGTGTGAACTGTCGCAAGATGGAAGCAGCCGTGTGGACCGATCCTATCGTGGCCTCAAAGCTGGAAAAAGACTATGTGCTGATATCGCTATACGTGGATGACAAGACACCATTGGCTGAGCCTATGGAGGTACAACTGAATGGGCAACCGCGCACTCTACGCACCGTGGGCGACAAGTGGAGCTACTTGCAAAGCCATAAGTTTGGTGCCAACGCGCAACCATTCTACGTTACTCTTGACAACAATGGCCAGCCTCTGACAGGCTCATACGGCTACAAGGAGGACGTTCCAGCCTACCTCGATTTCTTAAACAAGGGTTTGGACGCCTACAAGCGGCACTGACACAACAGTCGGATTAACACATTTAATCGAACAAAGGTGGGGCTGGTACGCCTGCCTGCCCCACCTTACCCCTCTGAGAGATTTACCTAATGATACAAAAACCTATTTTGAATACTATGTTAGAAAAGCAAACGAGACAACAAATCATTGACCTTATCAACAAGGAAGTGGTGCCAGCCGTTGGCTGCACCGAGCCAATGGCTGTGGCATTGTGTACGGCACGCGCCACCGAACTATTGGGGCGCAGACCTGAAAAAATAACCGTGCTGCTCAGCGCGAACATGTTGAAAAACGCGATGGGAGTGGGCATACCCGGCACAGGCATGATAGGGCTGCCCATAGCCATAGCCCTCGGGGCTATCATAGGCAAGAGCGAGTACAAATTGGAGGTAATCAAGGATCTCGACGAAAATTCGCTAAACGAGGCTAAGAGCTACATACAAGACCCCAACCACATTACCATCAAGCTCAAGGAGAATATTACCGAGAAACTCTACATCGAGGTGATATGCGAGGATGGCAACGACAAGGCATCTGCCATCATTGCCAACGCACACACCAATTTTGTTTATGAACAACGCAACGGAGAGACGCTCCTCGAAAAAAGAACGGCCGCCACTGACAGCGAGCGGGCGGGCGACATACAGCTCAACATGTATATGGTGTGGGACTTTGCCACCACCACGCCGGTGGAGGAACTGGCCTTTATCATCAAAACACGCGACTACAACATACGTGCAGCCGAGGAAAGCCGTAAGGGCAATTACGGACACAACCTCGGAAAGACTATGGGGCGCCCCCTAAGTAGCGGAATATTTGGCAAGACGATATATTCGCGCATCATATCAGAAACCGCCTTGGCATGCGATGCGCGCATGGGCGGCGCAATGATACCAGTGATGTCAAACTCTGGGTCGGGCAATCAGGGCATTTGCGCGACTAACCCCGTGGCTGTCTACGCCCAGGAAAACGATAACACAGAGGAGGAATTGATACGGGCACTCACGCTCTCACACCTGACAGCCATCTATATCAAACAAAGCCTTGGCAAACTTAGCGCGCTATGCGGATGTGTGGTGGCCAGCATCGGGTCAAGTTGTGGTATCGTGTATCTCATGGGAGGCGACTACACACGCGTGTGCCATGCCGTGAAAAACATGATAGCGAACCTCACGGGCATGATTTGCGACGGGGCCAAACCAAGCTGCTCTATCAAGATTTGCTCAGGTGTCTCGTCGGCCCTGCTATCGGCTTTGCTAAGCATGGAGGGCGAGCATGTCACCGCCGCGGAGGGCATCATAGACGATGACGTGGACAAAAGCATTCGCAACCTCACCAACATTGGCAAGGAAGCCATGTGCCCAACAGATGACATGGTGCTAAAAATTATGACACATAAAGGGTGTTAGCAATTCACAAAGCATAATTTTTCTCTCTGTTTTCAATTACCTCATAGACGTCGTCGATGCTACCATCGAAAGGGCCGCTGTGCTCTAATTTGAGCGTACACATAGCTGCGGCGAACTTGCCAGACTCTTCATACCCCATGCCTTGAAGACGGCAATACAAGTAACCCGTGGAATAGGTATCGCCACAACCTGTGGCATCGACAAGTTCCTTAGGCCTGTAGGCTGGTATATTATAAAACTGTCCTTCAGCGTAAATGATTGAACCAAAACGATCTAAAGTGACAATAACCTCCTTGACACCATACCCTGCAAGACACTTGGCTACCGTGCGGGGATCCTTGGAATGGGTGATAACCTCCATCTCGTGCTCGTTGAGCTTGAGAATATCGGTGCAAGAAAGAATTTTTTCTTTGTCTTTCCATTCTACGGCACGCACCTCTTGCCCGACCACCTCGCGCAAATAGCCTTGGGCGTCGATGGATACTCGGCCCTTGGTGGCAAGATATCGCACCACGTCAGGAGAAAAATCATCGCTCAAAAGACTGCCTAAATGAAACACCTTGGCTTGCAAAGGACGCATCTCCTCAATAGTGAACGGATCAGCTTTGGCCAAGACACGCTGAGTGCGACGGTTGCCATCCGCATGATATTTGTTTTCAAAATATACACTTTGTGCGGAGGGATAGCACACCACATCAGAACAGATTTGTCGTAATTTATTCACTTGAAGCATCTCTTCTTGCCCCACTTTAGTGACCAACTGAAAATCTACCTTGTGTGGCAGACGACTAATGCCATGCGTCATATAGAAAGATGTGCCACCGGCCATATAGATAGTTTGTCGCGGTGTTATCACCTTATCTCGAGTGATATGCCCGATGCTACAAATATCTGTCATATTATTGTGATTGTTAGATTACAAAGTTAACAAAAATATTAGACAATATTCGTGTTGGTTGTACTTTTTATTGGTACCAAAGACCCTGCGATACATTCGCTTAAAGCCACGCCTTATACATTGATAGTGTAATGGGACGGATTTGGTGGTAATAAAAATGAAATAACAGTTGGGAGTTTAAGAAAATGCACTAAAAAAATGATGATTAGCGATAAAAAGTATAAATTTGCAAAATCGAAACATGTATAATCTCAAACATGAGATAAAAGCGTGATACTGTCATGCACTTATCTCAAAACCTAATGACACTAAACCTTGGCAAATGACAAAACAATGACAAGTTCGACACAACACCCACGTTGCTTATTTAAATCGGAAATATTGACATTTGTCAGTATGAACCCCTCGCATGTGTTAGGGAACATCGTGAAATCGTTTCATGGTGTAGACCAAACTACCACTTTGGAGGCTTGGGAAAGCGAAATAAAGATAATGCAGCAAGTGTTGCAGCCATGGGCCACAGACAACGAAGCGTATGTGTGTTTCGAATATGACATACCGAGATTGGGAAAACGAATAGATGTGGTAGTACTGTTAGGGGGCATGGTATTTTGCTTAGAATTTAAGGTAGGTAAACGCGATGCGTTACAAATGGATGTTGAACAAGTGCTGGACTATGCGCTCGATTTGAAGAACTTTCACCTTTACAGCGCTGATAGACCTATTGTTCCAATCCTTATCCCAACAGAATATTCTAAAGAGTCGTTGTTTATCCAATTATCACCATACAATGATGAGATTTACAATCCTATCATCACCAGCAAAGACTCTCTTCAAAAGGTCATGGCCAAAGTGCTTGAACATGGGTCAAAAAAATACGATTTGAAAAAATGGGGCGCTAATTGGTTGATAAGTCCATATAGTCCGACTCCGACAATTATTGAAGCCGCGCGGTCGCTCTACGAAAATCACTCTGTAGAAGAAATAACACGACACGAAGCCGATAAGGTGTCGACCGATGAGACCATAGATTATCTCTTGCACGTAATAGACCTAAGCAAACGTCAAGGGGAAAAAAGCATATGCTTTGTGACAGGCGTACCGGGAGCAGGAAAAACGCTCGTGGGATTAGATGTGGCTATCAAACAATCATACAAAGAGGACAATAAAAACAAAGAGAGTGGTGCTGTATACCTGTCTGGAAATGGACCTTTGGTAGCGGTTCTTACAGAAGCATTGGCTCAAAACAACAAAAAGAAATGTGATGAGCGAGGTGAAAAGAAGAAACTTTCAGACTCGCGCAGAGAGGTTAGCGAATTTTTGCAAATCATACACCGTTATCGCGACAATATGCTTGCGAAGATTAAGAACCCCGTAGAGAACGGACGGTTAGAAATAGACCCTGCCAAAGCTGTGAAAATGAAACAAGCAGGATATGCAGAGGTGGAACATGTGGCTATCTTTGACGAAGCACAACGGTCGTGGACTCATAAACGTTTGGCTAACTATTTGAAACGGGGAGGAACATATGGAAACAAACTGAAGGTACCAAACTTTCCTGTTTCTGAGGCCTCTTTCCTAATATGGTCTATAGATCAGCGCCAAGACTGGGCGGTGATAATCTGTCTCGTGGGTGGAGGACAAGAGATAAACACGGGCGAAGCGGGAATTTCCGAATGGATTAAAGCGTTGAACAGTGAATATAAGCATTGGAAAGTGTACATCTCTGATAGACTAACAGAACGTGAATACGCCGAGGGAAAAGTAAATGAATTATTAAAAGCAAACCAACATGTTACCTATTCGAAAAGCCTACATTTGGCTGTCAGCCTCCGATCGTTTAGGGCAGAAACGTTGTCAGCGTTTGTTCATGCGCTGCTCGCCATTGATGATAAAGCACATAAGCTGTTTCAAGACGTGCAACAAAAAGGATATCCCATACTTCTGACACGAAATATTGACAAGGCTCGGCAATGGCTTCGCTCAAAAACAAGAGGCTCTCAGCAAACGGGCATACTCGTTTCGAAAGTAGCCGCACGATACAAACCACAAGCCGTAAATGTTTTGGCATCGGGCGATGAAAACGCCGTGCATTGGTTCTTAGAAGACAAGGGCGACGTGCGCTCATCCAATTATCTCGAAGAAGCTGCTACCGAGATACAAGTGCAAGGATTGGAACTCGATTATGCTTGTATCTTATGGGATGCTGACGTACGCTTTGAAAATGGGAAATGGCAATATTATAAATTTAATGGGAAAACAAAATGGATAGCTGAAACCAATGAGGAAAACAAGCATTATATGTTAAACGCTTATCGCGTGCTATTGACACGAGCTCGACAAGGCATCATCATTTGTGTGCCCGAAGGCAATGATAGAAAAAACTCCGAAGGCTTTCCAGAAGATGCTACTCGCTTACCCATATACTATGATGGTACCTACGAATATTTCAAACAACTGGGATTAAAAGAAATATTTTAATAAATAACACAACAACAAATAAAATGATTCGCACTAAACGAAACGGAGCGCAAACCTCCACACATGGAGAAGAGCAACAACAACAGACCGAATGCAATGTCTGTCAAAAATCTAAAAACCGAATGTCACAAGGCATTATATGCTTGCTTGTTGTCGTAGGACTGTTCGGAAGCATTGCGAGCGTTATGGGAGTGGCCAACATGCTCAACACCATTATGCACACAGCTCACGACTTGTTGCTCAATACGTGCTTTTATTTAATGGCTATTTGCGTACTAACAGGAGCTTTGGGCAAGCTTTTTGTTGAGTTTGGAGTGGTGGATTTGATAGAACGAGGGTTAAGACCACTGATGAAACCCGTGTTCAGATTACCGGGAGTAGCGTCTCTCGGAGCAGTACTTACATTCCTATCAGACAATCCTGCCATCATCACGTTGGCCCAAGACAAACACTTCGGAAGCTATTTCAAGAAGTTTCAATATATTTCTCTAACCAATTTCGGTACCGCATTTGGTATGGGACTTATTGTAATCGTTTTCATGCTGGGAAACGGTTATTTCGCAGAGCCAGCCATAGGGTTTATAGGAGCCTGCCTTGGATGTGTGGTGTCTACAAGACTAATGCAACACTTTGTGCTCAAAGCCTACCCACAATACCGCACAGAAGAGGCCTTGGATGGAGAGAAATTCCGTCAACAACCCACCCGAGAGCTACATCGTGAAGAAAAGTCTGTGTTTCTGCGCATGCTCAATTCGCTGTTAGATGGTGGCAAATCTGGCGTTGAGGTTGGCGTTTCTATCATTCCCGGCGTACTCATTATATCCACTTTGGTAATGATACTCACTTTCGGACCAAATACACAAGGCCTATTCACAGGGAAAGCTTATGAGGGAATTGCTATCTTACCTGCCATAGCCAACAAATTAGATTGGTTGCTCAATCCTCTTTTTGGTTTTTCGGACCCACACCAAATAGCCTTCCCTATCACGGCATTAGGAGCTGTAGGAGCAGCCTTGAGCCTGGTGCCCAATTTTATATCCCAAGGATGGATGGACGGCAATGCCATTGCCGTATTTACAGGTATCGGAATGTGTTGGAGTGGATTTCTTAGCACCCATACTGCCATGCTCGATACCATTGGTTATCGAGAGCTTACTTCTAAAGCCATACTTTCGCATACTATCGGAGGCATTGCAGCTGCGCTTGTGGCCCATTGGGGTTACATGTTATACGCTGCGTTATTGACATAGCATTGATTTTTGCGAAAAAAAATAATATAAAATCAAGAAAATCAAGGAAATGAACATGGAGAAGAATAGTCTGTTTAGCCTTTTCTTCCATTCTTTTCAAGAACCATTACATTTCGGAATTGAACCTTTCGCAAAATATTTTGCGAAAAAAGTTTGTGCTTTTCGACTTTAAATCGTACCTTTGCACTCACATTTCTGTAACGAAATGCACATGCGCCCAGATGGCGGAATCGGTAGACGCGCTGGTCTCAAACACCAGTGGAGCAATCCATCCCGGTTCGATCCCGGGTCTGGGTACAAAGACAAAAGCTAAGTAGTTTATTATCAAATACTTAGCTTTTTCTTATTTTATGAATGTTCCCAAATTGTTCCCATGCACCCTTTTCTGAAAGCTTACAATTCCAAAATTGACTTTATAATAGGAACAAAATCTAATAGTGCTTCTGATTTAATTATATAGCCTAAGTTATTAGGTATGTGAGAAATTGACAAGGCCTTTTCTTGAACATCTGGAATGGTAACAATTTTAATATCGCCAGAAACTGTAAGTTGGGGACCTGCATATAATATACCTAACAACATAAGTCGTCCCTTCCCCCAATTCAAATTTCCTTTTTTATCAGTATAACCTCCTTTATTGAATAAAATAATAGGAAAACCACTTGAGCCAGGAAAGCAAGCTGCATCTATAACGAATTCTCTTTTCCCGTTATGGTTTAACTTAACATCAGTTGCCGTAATACCGCGCCTAACTATGGGCATATTATTTATAGCATCCCATAATCCATTGGGATATCCTATCATCAAAACATCTTCTGCTATATCAATATCTTGTAACTGTTGTATGGTAGGAATTATAGTATTATCAAAAGTCCGATAGAAAAATCTTTTACCAAATCCTTCTTGAAAGGATTGAATAATAGGTTTCATCGGCATAACACAAAGGTCTATCTCGGAATCAGGATGAAAAATCCATTTCTTTTCAAAGTTCTTTTCTATGTATATGGGAACATGTTTCGTATAAATAGGATTACCACTCTCATCACACTCACTCATGATAAATTTCCCTTGGGTCATACCTTTTACGACATGCTCATTAGTTACGAGTAAGGGCACTATGGTCTTATCATCTATGGATAGATTGAAAAAGAAACCTGTACCGGAATATGAAATGCCTTCATTTGAAGTCGTTTCAATACGAACAGTACTAAAGCACAGTTGCTCAATAATAGATAAATCCATATTATTTTTATTTTTTATATATGCTTGTTATATTAAAATCAAAATCTTGAAGCTTAAGAGCACTATCTATGACGAAATCTATACAAAACCTACAATCAACATTTCTTGGCTGCATTCTTTGTTCATAAAACTCTTTTCCAATAGCATTGTATTCACAACCATCTTTTTTATCCCAAGCTTGAATATAAGGAGTTATAGCTTCGAAAAAGACATATTTTCTATAATCTATTCCCAGTGCCGTAATTTTAAGTATATTGCGAAGTTTATTAATTGTTTTCGTTACGTCTTCGAACCATATTGAATCTCTGTTATGGTTACCTACAAGAGAACGATAATTACTGGAAATTTCATTCCCGATATTTAAAATGTTATTAAAACTATATCGTGACGATTTATTCGCTTCATACGAACGTAGCAATTCCAAAAAAGCAATTTTACAATTTTCCAAACATTCATAGATTTCTCCCGATTGGTATTTCTGTTCTGCTATATCAACGTAATCTTTGACACTTTCAAAAGAGATTAGAGAAGATATGGATATTTCCTTAAATTCTATACCAAATTGTTTAGGTGTATTCTTCTCTAAGAACTTCGTTATTGTTAATCGGCTAAATTCTATGTCTGATTTAGACGGAAATTGTCCCTTGTGTTTAATACTCACTCTGCGATCTTTTAGTGCATTCATAGAATTTTGAAGAGTTAATTCTGGAATATGAGTCCAGTAGTCCATAAATGACCATTTTTGAGCCTTAAGATTCTTGTTTTCTGCAATAAGTAATAAAAATATTTCAACACAATCATGGAAGGACAAAATAGAAAAACCGGCAACAGTTTCAACCTGCATGGATTGCTGAACAGCAATAGTATATAGGTACTTTACGATTGCCAATCGACGAATGATTATTTCTTTATCTAACATGTTTTTTGTATAATGAAATTTTTCTTAGCCAATAATCTGCATTTCTATGTAGATAAGAGTATAGTTCTCACTAAAATGACCTACTTTTTTGACATAGATATTCTATCATTTACTACACCAATAAGTATATTATATAGATTATCGAGTAGTTTTTCATCTAATCCAAAACATCTCAAAATGGTGGAATCAAAATTACGTCTATCAGTGCAATTTACTTCTTCTATAATAGAATTTATGGTTCGGTTCTTAATTGGTCGAAAAGCGGAGATAATAGCATCAACTTTTTCCCTGTTCAATAGGTTAGGATTTAACATCTTGAGTTGTTTTAAGAAATCTGCATTTAAATCTAAAGCACCTAAGCTTCGTGAAGTGCCTCGCATTTCAAGTATTAAGAATGTTATAACAGAGTTGAGTAGAGCAGCTACCAGTTCTACATCATAACCTTCTTGCACTTGCATAGCTATCAAACGTTGGTCAATTATAAACGGCTCTTTGGCAAAAGTAAAGAAGAAGCGCTCATACGGGTTAATTGCAGTGATAATGTGTGCCCTTTTGGGATTTAGAGAATACCAATAGGGACGGTGTCCTGAGCATGCCTCTGATATTGTTTGGCTACCATTCTTATTAGGTGCGTTTACAAATTTATCAATCCATGACTTCGTTCCTTTGTCTATATCCTTTTCCTCATCTTGGCAGACGAAAGCCCTAAACTTATAATTATCATCAAACTCTATCTGTTGAAGTTCTGATGATGACTTCACATACGGAACCAAATACTTTTCGTCAATACGTGATGACTTAGCATCTTTATCTTTAATGACGAACATAGGATTCCAACCTGTCCGCTCTCCTCTAAACACTTTTACGATGTTTGGATAATATTGGATTAAACAACTTTCAAAGCTGCCAAATAGATTGGTGGAAAGGAAAAGCTGTCCCCAATTAGTTTTGTTTTCAAGACTATCTAACAAACATTCCTTAGATGCCAAACATACAGATAAACTTCCATCTTTACGCTTATACAGGTCAGCAAAGAAATCATCCTTTTCCCATAGCTTATTATGAGAATCATTGCAATTATCTATATCGCTATAAAAATCTTCAATCTGCTGTATTTGTTCGTTCTTAGATTCAGCAACAAACAATTCACTCAACTTACGATTGAGTGTGATAAACTTCGTTGGTTCACAACTTTGCATCTTGTCTAAGACAAAATAAATAGTGGACACTTGAGAATCCTTAAACCAATGTTCTGCATTGCTTTTTACAACATATCGTATATGAAAGTTATCTAATAAGAACTTCTTAAATTGGAACCCATACTCTTTCCCTAACCACGCATTAGATGTTATTGCAGACAAACAACCATCAGGCTTGAGAAATTTATCTGCGTTATAAATACAGTATGTAAAATAATCAGAGCGCTCATTAATTTTGAATGTTTTGTCTTTCAAAAAAGCTTGCTGCCCATTTTGAAATTGCTCTCTAAAGAAAGCTGATAGTTTCTCATTGGGAATATCCTCCTGCTGTATGAACGGGAAATTGCTTGCAATGCCATCAAAAGTTGGTATAGGCACATCAATATGCTTATTATGGTCGTGCGAATCTGGAAAGACGACCTTTTCTCCAACTTCCAAATTAAAAAAGTCATTACGCATGACACGAGGAAAATTGTCTGTTGCAACCACATCT
>ERZ1673752.256-NODE-256-length-97866-cov-28.150126_pt1 | contig 97866 bp, 89 predicted proteins | sample MGYA00580195_ERZ1673752 | MGnify/ENA primary metagenome ERZ1673752 (study PRJEB41218, sample SAMN15661744) | gut metagenome | host: Homo sapiens | place: Canada: London | collected 2015-08-20/2019-03-30 | study: EMG produced TPA metagenomics assembly of...
GCGGAATGGCGCTCCGTTCCTCTGGAACGGATGCGCAGTTCTTGCGGAATATGCAAAAAAGGGAAAAACGAGCAATTCAACCAACACAAAACAAAAAAAGAACACCAAAAACAAAAAATAGACACTGTTTTTCTAACAGCCTTTGTGTATAATGAACTCATCAAGCAAGAACGAAAACCTTAAGGAGGTAAAAAGTATGAAAAAGCGTAACATGAAAGTCCTTGCACTGTTAATGACAGTGACAATGGCAGGAACGATGCTTGCTGGATGTGGAGACAGTGGAAGTACAAGCACCGGTTCATCCGGAGGAGCAACAGCATCCTCCAGCGGAACAGCAGATGCATCAAGCGATGCCACAGCAGCATCTTCCAGCACAGCAGATGCTTCCAGCGAAGATACCACAGGTTCAGATGATGTGGTAGGAGAGCTTCCAAGAAATGAAACTCTTTACTTCGCAGGACAGCAGTGGGGTACCGTCAACGATTACAACCCAATGTCCGCAAACTCAAACAATGCAATGGTTATAGCACAGGGCGATGCTTCACGTGTACTTGTTTATGAAACTCTTTATATGTGGAATCCATTGGATGCAAAAATGTATCCGTTGCTTGCAGACGGAGATCCAGTATGGAACGACAATCGTACCGAGATCACAGTGAAAATCAAAGCTGACGCAAAATGGAATGACGGCACACCGGTTACTGCAAAAGATGTAGCAGCTACCTATCATGCACATGTAGATTACAATTCTTCTACCGGCGCTGAAATGAAGAGCTACATTGCAGATGTTGTTGCACAGGATGACAGTACCGTAGTCTTCAAACTGACAACCGATGACTCCGGCGAAGCAGTTAACCCGGTTCTTGCGGAAAGATATCTTCCAATGCTTTATATCATGCAGGAAAACTATCTGAAGACCGTAGCTGACAGAAACAACAACGATGCTGAAGCAATTAAAATGGATAAGATGGACGATCTGGTAACTTCCGGACCGTACAAAAAATACTTTGACAATGACCAGAACGTAGTTCTGATCCGCGATGATAATTATTGGGGACAGGCAGATTCCATGTGGGGTAAGCTTCCGGTTCCGAAATATATTTCTCACCCGATCTTTAAAGATAACGCAGCAGCTACCACCGCATTCCAGAATGGTGATCTTGATGTGGCACAGATATTCATCACAGACCTTCAGAAATTGTGGTTAGAGCAGGATCTTCCGATTTCTACTTATATTGATGAAGCACCGTATCAGCTGTGTATGACAATGCCTACCCTGTTCTTTAATACAGAAGTAGAAGGACTGGATCAGGTAGCTGTTCGTAAGGCAATCGCTATGGCAGTTGACTACGATCAGGTTATTTCTTCAGCAATGTCCGGACAGTCTCCTACCTTCGCAGATGTTCCGCGTTCTGCCATGAACCCGACCGATGGTGAGCAGGCTATGGTGGATCAGGATGCCTTAAAAGAGTATCAGTGGTCCAATGCCGATGTAGAAGGTGCTAAGAAGCTTCTGGACGATGCCGGAATCGTAGACACCGACGGAGACGGAATCCGTGAGTACAACGGAAAGAACCTTTCCTATAAGGCTGAGTGTCCGACAGGATGGTCTGACTGGAATGCAACCCTTGAAATCGTAGCAGCAGCAGGAAAGAATATTGGTATCAACATTGAGACCTACTTCCCGGAGGCAGCAAACTATTCTACCGATTACAGCACCGGAAACTTCGAAATCACCATGCAGTCCGGCCCTGGTACATCAGTTGCCAACCCGTACATGAGATGCCGTTTCTTCATGAGCTCTGATTACAACGATCTTGAGGTTAACTTCAGTGGTAACTTCGGTCATTATCAGAACGACCGTGTAGATGAAATCCTTGCAGCAATTCCTCATGAGACCGATGATGCAAAACTGAAAGATTACTATACAGAACTTTCCAAGATTATGCTGGAAGATTGCCCGTGTGTACCGCTGATGTACAGACCGCAGGTATTCCACGAAGTAAACGAGTCCGTATGGACCAACTATCCGCAGAAAGACGATGGAACCAATGTTCCTCCGATGGACTGCACCGATGGTTATGGCGTAGCAGCACTGTACAATCTGGAACTGATTGACGGCTGATTTGCCAAACAGAAAGAAAGCACACACTGAATTGTAACAGAGGCGGCCGGAGCCGGGGTGCTCCGGCCGCTTTTACAAAATCAGAAGGAGGGTTCCTCTATGAAAGGAATGAAAAAGTATTATACGCAGAAGATCATGTGGTATCTTTTGACGTTAGTCTTTGCAGTGCTGCTGAACTTCATTCTTCCGCGTCTGATGCCGGGCGATCCGGTTTCAACTATTGCGTCCAAATCGGTAGAAGGTATGACCGATGCGACTGCAATTCAGAAAGTATATGAAGACTATGCAGCGAAATTTGGTATTAACAAACCAATGTATGTCCAGTTTTTTACCTGGGTAAAAAATGCACTTCGCGGTGATTTCGGCATTTCTTTCAGCCAGTATCCGCGTACCGTATCCGATATTATTTCCAGTTCGGTTCTGTGGACCATATGTTTACAGCTTCCGGCCATTATTGTTGGATGGATTCTTGGTAACCTGCTTGGTGCAATTGCAGCTTACATGAAAGGTGTTTTCGACAAGGCAATCCTTCCGGCATTCCTGTTTATCAGTAACGTACCTGCCTTTGGTATGGCAACCGTACTTTTATTTGTTTTCTCACTGAAATTACATATTGCACCTGCAGCAGGCGGCTATGCGAGCAGTATGATTCCGCATATGAGCCTTGCTTTTATGAAATCTGTGCTTTCACATTACCAGTTGCCGTTCTGGTCTATCGTAATCATCACGATCGGCGGCCAGGCTATTGGTATGCGTTCAATGTCAATTTATGAATTGAATGCCGACTATGTAAAATACAGTCGTTTCCTTGGAATCAAGGATCATACGATTGTGAAATATGTGTTCCGTAACGCAATGCTTCCGCAGATCACCGGTCTTGCAATGTCCCTTGGTACCATGATAGGCGGTAACCTGGTAGCTGAGATGGTATTCAGTTATCCGGGACTTGGAACAACGATGCTCTCAGCAGTTACCGGCCAGGATTATCCGCTGCTTTCTGCCTGTACGTTAATCATTACTATCATGGTTCTGCTGGCCAACCTGCTTGTTGAACTTCTGTATGCAGTCATTGACCCACGTGTCAAAGCATCCCAGCAGGATTAGAAAGGAGAATACGCTATGAAAAATACAATCAAACAGATTTTTCATTCAGGAAAATTCGTGACAGGATTTGTAATCTTCTTGGCAATTCTCCTGACTATTATCATCTATCCGCTTGTTGTGGCAAAAGATCCGCTGGCAATGATCGGAAACGGAAACTTTTTCAAACCGGGTACCTATCTTTCGATTCAGGACACCGTAAATTCCGGCAAAACGTATAAGATGAATGTTGATGCAACCGCATCCATCGTTGAAAGCAAACTGACAATGGACAACCGTTCTATGATGGCAGAATGGCTGGAAAAATACGGCGGTGTAGATGCCAGTGAAATCGATGTTACCGATGCAGAAGGTCTGATTGCTCTCTGGGAGGAAAAATATGACCCAAATGCAGAACAGAAAGGCCTTATCGCAGCAAAAAAGAAAAAATATCAGCGTCTTGACAAAGAGATCGATGGTATTTTAGAAGATGTTCCAACTATTATTGCCGAGAAAAATGAAGAGACCGGTGAGCTGGAAGAGGTTCAGAGCATCGACAGCAAGCAGTACATCAATGAAAAAGATGTTATTAACCGCCAGACTTTCGTGCTTGGTACAGATAACTTTGGTCGTGATGTTTTGACTGAGCTGATCTCTGCAACAGGTTCATCCCTGAAAATTGGTCTGGTTGCGGGAATCATTGCAACCGTGATCGGACTGTTCCTCGGACTTCTTGCAGGTTACCTTGGAGGTTTTGTGGACAACCTGATTCTGTTCTTTACCAACTTGTTCACTGTTATCCCATCCTTCGTTCTCTTGATCCTCATCTCCTACAGCGTAGGTGAGTCTCAGAGGGGAATCATGATGGTGGCACTCCTGATCGGAATTACCGCATGGCCGTGGACAACACGTTCCGTACGTTCCCAGGTTATTTCTCTTCGAAACCGTGACCATGTAAACCTTTCCAAACTGTCCGGCCACAGCATGCTGCGGATTGTCCTTACCGACATCCTTCCGTACGTTGCATCCTACGTTGTTATGGCCTTCATTCTCCAGATTTCCTCCGGAATTCTGGCAGAGGCACAGCTTTCTATGATCGGACTTGGACCGGCAACCACAAAGACTGCAACACTTGGTCTTATGATGCAATGGGCAACCCAGTACAATGCACACTTAAACGGTGCATGGTGGGCATATTTCCCGGTCATTCTTGTAATCGCACTTATTTCATTCTCTCTTAACCTGATGAACACCGGTCTTGACCAGGTATTCAACCCGCAGTTAAGAGACTAAGGAGGCAGCTATGGGAAAAGTAATGCTGGAAGTAAACAATCTGAAAACGAAATATGTAACTCGTTTTCATGAAGATGTATACGCCGTAGACGGAGTCTCCCTGAAGATTGAGGAGGGAAAATCCCTCGGTGTAGCAGGTGAGTCCGGCTGTGGTAAATCGACGCTGGCACTGTCCCTGATGGGCTATTATTTCGCACCGCTTCACTACATCAGCGGCGATATTATCGTAGATGGAAGAAAAATTTCCGGAATGAAACCAGACGATGTCCGGAAAAATATTCTGGGCAATGAGATCGCCTACATTCCGCAGGCAGCAATGAATGCTCTGAACCCGACACAGAAAATCATCCGATTTGTAGAAGACGTTATTCATGCGCATGATCCGAAAATGCCGAGAAAGGATATTTATGATCTGGCAAAAGAACGTTTTCAGATCTTAGGCCTGCCGGAGGAGGTACTGCAAAAGCATGCGGTTGAGCTTTCCGGAGGTATGAAACAGAGAACCGTTATCGCAATTTCGACCATTCTTTCTCCGAAGGTACTGATCGCCGATGAGCCATCGTCCGCGCTGGATGTAACTTCCCAGAAAATGGTTATTAAAATGATGCGTGATCTGATGGAAAAAGGATTTATCAAATCCATGATCTTCATCACACACGAGCTGCCGCTTCTTTACAACGTAACCGATGATATTATGGTTATGTATGCTGGACAGATTGTAGAAAAAGGTACCGCAAAAGAAATGGTATTCGATCCGTTGCATCCATATTCCAAAGGTCTGATGGGATCGATCATCGTTCCGGAGGAAGGTGTAAGAGAACAGAAGCTGACTGCAATTCCGGGAACTCCGCCAAACCTGAAGCATCCGCCGGAGGGCTGCCGTTTCGCAGACCGCTGTCCTTATGCACAGCCAACCTGCCGCGGTATGAAACCAGAGGTCATCGAACTGCCGAACGGAAGAGAGTACCGCTGCCTGATGTCTGAGAGAAAGGTTCGGGAGGTGTATGCAAATGCGTGATGGTAAAGAATTAAAACCATGCCTCTCCGGAAGAGGCGTAACGAAAGTGTTTGGCTTTGGCGATGCAAAAACGGTCGCTGTAGACCATGTTGATTTCGATTTTCATGAAGGTGAATTTGTTTCTATCGTAGGAGAATCCGGATCCGGAAAAACAACCCTTTCGAAGATGTTGCTCGGGCTGATCAGCGTAACGGAAGGTGAAATTGATTTCCAGGGTAAACCAAGAGACATCTCGAACGGAAAGAAGAAAAAAGAGTACTGGAAGGGAATTCAGGCGATTTTCCAGGATCCGTTTGCTTCCTACAATATGTTTAAACGTGTAGATTCTGTTCTGCTGGATTGCATTAATATGCGCGGTGACAAGAATCTGCCGAAAGAAGAAAAAGAACGTCTGATGACAGAGGCCTGCAGCTTTGTAAACTTAAAATACGCAGAACTGACAAACAAATATCCATTTGAGCTGTCAGGAGGCCAGATGCAGCGACTGATGATTGCACGTATTTTCCTTCTGAAACCAAAGATTCTGCTTGCCGATGAGCCGACGTCTATGATTGATGCCTGCTCACGTGCAACGATCCTGGATATGCTGCTGAAGTTGCGTGATGAGATTAATATGACGATTATCTTCATCACCCACGATATTGGTCTTGCTTACTATGTATCCGATAATGTTTATATTATGGAGCATGGAAAATTTGTGGAATCGGGACCGGCAGAAGAAGTAATTCTTCACCCGACAGCAGCGTATACCAAACGTCTGATCAGCGATGTTCCAAAGATTTATGAACCGTGGGATCTGACAACAGTATAACAATGGTACGAAAGCTGTTTCCCTGGAATCATGCTTTGCGTCATATATGAGTCTTGCGAAAAGAGAGACGGTGCACGGAAAAAAAGTGTACCGTCTTCTCTTTTTGTCAATAATTTTTCTGAAAAAATTGCTTTTTAAAGAAAAAACTGGTAAAATTAGTAAGGTTACAGAACCGAAAAGAAAACTGGGGGATGAAAAATGCGAAACTGGTTTCGCGGACTGAAACTGAACCAAAAATTTACCGTAACAACGTTGATCTTTATTTTTATTCCGCTTTTTGGCATGATGTGCTTTGGGTTTAGGAGTATCAAAAAGAATGCCATAGATCATGGGGTAAATGAAGCAGTAACGGCAATAGATCTTACCTGTGCGGAGGTGAATGCAAAAGCGAATGCCTGCTCAATGGTTGTAGATACGCTGCAGGAGTATGAACCGTTGGAAAAATATCTTCTTCATCTCAGGAGGGGAGAGGAGATCTCGGAGAGCTATTATCAGCAATTTCGAAACAACAGCATCAGCATAATCGATAAAATGCAGGAGGCAATGCCAGATCTGTACCAGATCCATATTTTTGCCATGGCAGATGGTTTTCTGGAGCAGCAGCCGATCCTGTACCAGAAGGAAAAGATGAAAAACTGCGCCTGGTACCGAAGCTATCAGGGCGGTGGACAGTGGTTTTTTGACATACAGGAAAAAAATATTATCTCCGGTACAAAAAAAGAAGGTTCCCATTTGATGACTTATGTACGGGAACTGCGGGATCAAAGCGGAGGAAGGCTTGGCGTGATCGAGGTATCCATGCGTATGGCAGACATATTTCCCGAAATTTATCGATCCGGTGACAGCAGCTGGGCCTGCTTTGTTGATGAAAATTGGAATTTATATGACTGCGGAAAAACAGCGGCAGCCTGCAAATGGCAGTCCTATCGGGGGCTGATTCTGTTCCGGGCAGGAATCCGTGACAGAAAAGAGAGTCAGCAGAGCGCGGTGATTGACCGGAAAAACGTTGCAATTGTGCTTCGGAAAGTCGATAAACTCAATGGAATGTTTGTAACACTGACCAATTTGGATGATGCAACCGGAAACATGATCAAACAGCAGCAGAGAATGCTGCTTGAATTTGCCGGCTTCGGGCTGCTTCTGATTGTGGTGGTCAATCTGATTGTGCGTGGCCTGCTGAAGGAGTTTTATGACGTCCTGTGTGAGATGCGTCAGATTGACAATGGAACAACAAAGATAAAGGTTTGTTACAGCGCAGAAGAGATGCGGGAAATGAGCTATGGTATCAACGGAATGCTGGAGAGAATTCAGAAACAGAACGAGGAAAGCATCAAAAGGGAGGCAGCGCTGAAAGATACGGCAATCCGGGCAATGCAGAACCAGATTAACGCTCATTTTATTTATAATGTTCTGGAATCCATTAAGATGATGGCTGAGATTGATGAAGAGTATACGATTTCCGATGCGGTAACAGCACTTGGTGAAATGCTGCACTACAATATGCGCTGGAATAAATTTCTGGTAACCGTTCAGGATGAGATGAATTATATTCAGAACTATGTGGAACTGATGAATCTGCGGTATGATTTCACAATTACATTATCTGTTCAGATACCGGAAAATTTGTATCGGCAGGATATCCCCAAGATGTCTCTTCAGCCGATTGTGGAAAATGCAATCACACATGGAATTGAGGAGCTGGATGCAGACGCCGTCATTGAAATCAAAGGAATAGAGCATGAAAAGAGCTTTGAGATTGAAATCACAGATTCCGGAATAGGCATGTCAGAAAAGCAGCTTGCAATTCTGAGACGTAAACTAAGAATGCGCCTGAATTCAGATACACAGCCGAAACATGGAATCGGGCTTCGGAATGTACAGGACAGAATCCACATTCAATTTGGAACAGAGTATGGACTGTCAGTTTATACAAAAGAGCATTGCTATACGAAGGTGAGCATTCATCTTCCCATCACGAGGGGGAAATATTCTCCGATGGATCAAGAGGGTGACGAGAAAGAGGAAGAAAAAGAAAATGAATACACTGCTGGTTGTAGAAGATGAAAAATTGATTCGACAGGGAATCGTGGCGATGATCCGGCGAAGCAGCGTGCCGGTGGAGGAGATTCTGGAGTGTCGAAACGGAGAAGAGGCATTGGAGATTTTGAGAAAACAGAGGGTGGACGTCATGTTCACTGATATCCGTATGCCCAAAATGGACGGTCTGACACTGGTCAACAAAATGGAGGAGCTGTCACAGAAACCTGTTGTTATTGTTTTAAGCGGCTATGATGAATTTTCCTATGCGGTTGAAATGATGAAACATGGAGTTCGGGACTATATTTTAAAACCGATCAAGCGGGAGACGATAGAACAGCTTCTGGAAAATCTGGAACGAGAGCTTTCGGAGACCCGGGAAACGGAAGAAGAGGAAGAACGGTGCTTTTTAAATCAGCTCCGTTATCTGATGATGAATGCAGAAATGGCCGAAGAAAAAGAATGGATGGATATGGAAAGCAGGATCCGGCGCCACATCGGAAACGACAGCTTCCGGATCCTGCTGACCAGCAAGGCAAATGGGGAACGGTTTTCGAAATGCAGCGGAATTCTGCTGGAAGGCGTAGAAGGAGGAGTTCTGTATCTTCTGCCGGAACCGGAGGCAGAGCGGATCATGAAAGAAAAAGATGAGAGATTTTGTCTCGGAGTGGGAAAAGAACATCGTTCTGTGATGGAAATTCCAGAGGCATACCAGGAAGCACTGCTGGCCCGGGAAATGGCATTTATACAGAAAAATCCTGTGGAAGAATATCAGAAAAAATGTTTTGAGGAAAAGCCGGAGCTGGCACAGTTTCAGGAAAAATTTATTCTGCAGGTGCCAACGGACCGGGCAGATACTGTGCTGCGAAAAATGCGGAACTGGTATTTTGAGGCGGCGCATCAGAGGGTCTCCCCCTATCAGCTTCTGACAGTGACGGAAGCAATCTGCAAAGAACTGGATCTTTTTTACCGCGTGCCGGAAAAACAGGAAAAATGTCCGCGTCCTCTGCAGTACCGTGATGCAGATCTGTTTCTGGATGCGTTTGAAGAATGGATACACGTTTACAGGGAAAGCCTGAAAAGTCAGACAGCCGGAAAAGAAAAAATGGAAGAGGCAATTTCATATATTCGGGAAAATTATGCAAAAGATCTGAATATGGCAATGGTATCTAACCATATTTGTATGAATTATTCGCTGTTTTCAGCAGCGTTTAAAGAACATACCGGTGTGAATTTTGTGAACTATCTGAAGGAGATCCGCATTGCGGAGGCAAAGCGTCTGTTGATTCAAACAGAAGATAAAATTACGGAAATTGCCAAACAGGTTGGATTTGAAAATGATAAGCATTTCATGAAATCATTTAAAACGGCATGCGGCGTATCACCGTCTGAGTTCCGAAAAGATTATAAAATGGTTTCCAACGGAAAGGGAGGACAGGATGAGTAAAGAAAAAGAAACCGGAAAAGAGAAGGGAAGAATCCGCCAGCTGGCGCGGTATTACATTCCATATAAGGGATTGTTTTTTACCGACATGTTTTTTGCAATGCTTGGAGCAGCCATTACACTGGTGATTCCGCTGATTGTACGGTATATTACGAGTACGGTTGTGGAAAAGCCGCTGGAGCAGGCAACGGGTGAGATTATCTGCCTTGGTATTCTGATGATTGCTATGGTTCTGGTTGAAATGTACTGTAACTTTTATATTGCCTATTACGGCCATGTGATGGGGGCGCGGATTGAGCATGATATGCGGAACGAGATCTTCGGCCATTATCAGAAGCTTTCGTTTGCTTTTTTCGATAACCAGAAGGTCGGCCATCTGCTGTCACGCATCACAAGCGATCTGTTCGATATCAGTGAGCTTTTACACCATGGGCCGGAGAATATTGTCATTTCGTTTATCAAACTGATCGGTGCGATGATCATCCTGTTTGTGGTAAATCCGATGCTGGCATGTGTGCCGCTTGTGGTTATTGTGGTGATGCTGCTGTTTGCCTTGGTAATGAACAGCCGCATGAAGAGTGCATTCAAGGAAAACCGCCGCAGAATTGCGGATATCAACAGTCAGATCGAGGACAGCCTTTCGGGGATCCGTGTTGTCAAATCGTTTGGAAATGAAACAGAAGAGATGCGTAAGTTCAATGCGGGAAATGACCGTTTTGTCGATTCGAAGAAGGTCAGCTACCGCTATATGGGAATTTACAATTCGGGAATGGGAGCCTTTTCGACGCTGATTACCGTTATTTCGCTGATTGTCGGCGCATTGCTGATGACAGGCGGGAAGCTTGGGGCGGCGGATCTGGTTACCTTTCTTCTGTACATCAACAACTGTACAGATCCGGTGAAAAAGCTGGTGAACTTTACGGAGCAGTTCCAGAATGGTTATTCCGGTTACGAACGTTTCCTGGAAATTATGAGCATCGCACCGGACATCCAGGACAAGCCGGATGCACTGCCACTGAAGAATGTGCAGGGAGAAGTAACCTTTGAAAACGTTTCGTTCCACTATGAGGAGTCGAAGGAGAATGTGTTAAGCAATGTGAATCTGCATGTCCCGGCAGGAGACTATGTGGCGCTGGTGGGCAGCTCCGGCGCCGGAAAGACGACGCTTTGCTCGCTGATTCCGCGTTTTTACGATGTGACGGAAGGACGGATTCTGCTGGATGGAAAGGACATCCGCGATGTGAAGTTAAAGGATCTGCGCGATGAGATCGGTATTGTGCAGCAGGATGTGTATCTGTTTGCAGGAACAATCATCGACAACATCCGCTATGGCAGACCGGATGCGACCGACGAGGAGGTCATCCGCGCAGCGAAAGCGGCCAATGCACATGAATTTATCATGGAGCTGGCGGACGGCTACGACACCGATATCGGCCAGCGCGGCGTAAAACTTTCCGGTGGCCAGAAACAACGGCTTTCCATCGCCCGCGTATTCCTCAAAAACCCGCCGATCCTGATTTTCGACGAGGCAACCTCAGCGCTCGACAACGAAAGCGAAAAAGTCGTCCAGAAATCTTTGGAACTTCTGGCGAAAGACAGGACAACCTTCGTGATTGCGCACCGGCTGTCCACAATCCGGAATGCAAAGCGGATTCTGGTGCTGACGGAGAATGGAATTGCGGAGGAAGGCACACATAAGGAACTGCTCGCGAAAGGCGGGATTTATGCGCATTTGTATGAGATGCAGTTTTGATGAAAATTTCATTAGTATGACAGAAAGGCAGCGGAAGAGAAACCGCTGCCTTTTTTGACACTTTCTTATTTTCTTCATACTCTATAAAGAACAGAAAATGAAAGAGGAACATGGTATGGATTCATCCCGTATGAATCGCGGCTGCTGCGGTGCGAACAATATGCAGAACCGCCGCGCCGCTTCAAACAATATGGAACTGAAGATGGAACCAAGGAATTTCCCGCGGAAAATGCAGCATGTAGATCATATGATACCTGCAATGGCGTACGTTCCGATGCAGCGGTTTGAACAGATCTATGATCTTTCCACTGCATTAAAAAATGGAACCTTATTCCCGGAACTCTGTAAACCATTCTGTGGAAAGGGAGGAGGAGAGTGCCTATGATGCCGCAGATGCCATCCCGCGAAAAGCTGCTCGCCTGGATTGATCAGGTCAGCTTTGCTGTTGTTGAAATGAACCTTTACCTCGACACCCACCCGGAGGATGAAGATGCACTTGCCTTTTTCCGGGAAAAAGTGGAGCTTCGAAAAGAAGTACTGAAACAGTACGCCGAACAGTACGGCCCGCTCACGATCGATACCGCCAACGACCGCATGAGCCGTTCTTTCGAATGGGTTATGCAGCCATGGCCGTGGGAAGTCAACCGGAAAGGAGGGTGCTGACGGATGTGGAATTATGAAAAACGCCTCGAGTATCCTGTAAACATTACGACACCAAACCCTAAAATCGCCCAAATTATCATGAGTCAGTATGGTGGACCGGATGGAGAGATGGGCGCATCCATGCGGTATCTCTCTCAGCGTTTCACAGCACCGAACCGAATTGTAGCGGGGGTGTTGAATGATGTTGGTACCGAGGAATTAGCTCATCTCGAAATGGTATCCACGATCGTTCATCAGCTTACCTGTGATCTTTCGCTGGAAGAAATTCAGAATTCCGGTTTTGCTAATTACTATGTAGACCACACAGCCGGAATCTGGCCACAGGCGGCCGGCGGAGTCCCGTTTAATTCCTGCGAATTTCAGTCGAAAGGCGATCCGTTAACAGATCTGTTCGAAGATCTCGCTGCAGATGGTACGATTGTGTAAAGACAACATTGAGGTTTTAAAAGATAGTTCCCGATAATCTGGCATACTAGCTGCCAGATATGAGAACCTTAGAAATTCCAATGTATTTCAATAGGTACTTCCTTAGTTACAGGGTCTTTCTTGCCAACCAATACATAATCAATCAGCTTTTCAACGATTTCCCTGTCTAAGTGTTCAAGATTTGTATATTGCTCGATTAACTGACGTCTGTTATCGCCAACCTGCATTTTTCTTTCAATAACATCAAGCTGTTTCTGCGTATCAATTACCAGTTTTTCGAGCCTTTCTTTTTGTGTTGAGAAGTCTTTGGATAAATCCAAATAGTCAAGTTCAGAAAGAATACCCTTTACCTTATCCAAGTATAACTCACGGATTCCTTTTGTATATTCTGCAATCTTTTTCTGATAAGCAACAATTTCCGTTTCCAGAGCTTCTTTTTTCCCTCGCAAGTCACTGTTGAATTGCACATTCTGTTCAAGCTCGTCTTTATCAAGATATTCTGCGGATAACTTATTAAGTTCATCAATCACAGCTTTTTCTAACTTATCTACCGAGATAAAAGAACCTATACAAGCGTCCTTTGCTACATGACGGTTAGAACACTGTAAATAATGTTTACCACGATTTTTTGATGAACGCATTGTATAACCACAATTCATGCAACGAGCTTTTCTGGCAAATAAGCCGATAGTCCCAACTGTGAAAGGTTTTGCTTTTTGTGCTACCAATGCTTGAACTCTATCCCACAACTCACGGTCAATAATTGGTTCATGCGTTCCCTCAACTCTGTACCACTGGTCTTTTGGTCTAGGTTTATTTTGCTTTGTTTTGTAAGAAACGCTGCCATATTTCCCTTGAACCATATTACCAATATAGATTTCATTTACCAACATATCTGATATGGCAAAATATTTCCATAGGGTACTGTTTTTTGTTTTAGGTTGTTTGTAACGCAAACCGTGAAGTCTTTTGTATTCCGTTGGGTTTGGGATTCCTCTATCATTCAGCATACGGGCAATAGCAGTTTTTCCATATCCTTGTGAAAACAGTGTAAAAACTTCTCTGACGACTTCCGCAGCTTCTTCATCAATAATCAAATGACCTTTTACATCAGGGTCTTTTTTGTAACCATACAGGGCGAAAGCACCGATATGGTGTCCGTTCTTTCTTCTGTCAGTAAGAACACTTTTAATATTCTCTGACATATCCTCCAAGTACCATTCATTTACCAGACCGTTAATTTGTCGTGACTTCTTATTTCCCTTATTAGCGGTATCTGCATTATCAACAATACTGATAAAACGAATACCCCAAATTGGGAAAAGACCATGGATATACTTTTCCACTAACTCTAATTCTCTGGTAAATCTGGATTGCGTCTTACAAAGGACAATATCAAATTTACGATTCTTTGCGTCCTCCAACAGCCTGTTAAATTCTGGTCGTCGTCTGTCTGAACCAGTGTAATCATCATCACTGTATATGTTGTAGACTTCCCAACCATGCTCTAATGAGTATTGAAGTAACATTGATTTTTGATTCTGAATACTGTTACTGTCGTCTGTTTCTGATTGTTTGTTTCTATCTTCTTCTGACAAGCGGCAATAAATAGCAACTCTTGATTTTGATTCTATCATGCTTCGTTCTCCTTTTCAGAGAAGACGAAACAAACTATCTCTACATAATGTTATTATAACATCTTGTAGGATAGTTTGTCTATCATCTGGCAGGAGTTGCCTTTCCTTTATTTTTCTCATATTGATTTATCAACTCTATCCATTTTAGAGTAAATGCTTTTGTAAATGCCGCTTTATCATAATTCTTAAAAACATTCTTGCAAATTATCTTTGCGTTATTTGCCATTGAACCACCTCACTACAATATATTTACAAAGTATGCAAAAATGCTTGTACGTTATGAAAGAATTTGTCTATAAATAAGAAGTAATCAGATGGCTTTGGAAAGCTCCACTGGAATTTCACCATTCCCATTCTTATGGGTGAACCGCACCATGCGAGTGTATCATTATTCTGATATACGGGTCATGGCAGCAACTTTTCCAACAGTCGCTTACGGATCACTGGCGTGGTCGCTCGCTTTTTTATTCCTCCTTTTCATGGGTCATGGCGTTCCAGTCCGTCGGCTCGCCGTATATCAAACGTATCTGATTACTTTATTCAATTTTCAAAGAACACTTTAAAAACGGAGCTGGAATGAGGTGGTATCGCACTCCGTATATATTTCACTTATTTCACTCTGACTTCAAAACCTAGAATTGCTTTGATAAGGGCAGCTCTGATTCTGCCTTTCAATTCCATATCGACCACAATATACATATTTCCATGTTCATCATAGAACGGGCGTAAACTTGCTTTTGATATGTAAGCGTCATAGTGATTTAATATTTTCTCTATTGCCACTTCGTCGCCATCAGCAGCTAAACTAATTGTGGAGAATAAAGGACACTTTTTTGTAGACTTCATCATGTTATAATTCCTCCTCGTACATATCTCTAATGAGCTTTAGTGAACACATTCTGTTTCTATAAACAGAGTTTCTGGAAATATCCAAAATCTCTGCGATTTCTGCGTCTGGCAATTCCAGGAAGTAGAACATCAATACAACATTGCGTCGTCTTTCACTTAATTTTTTGATTGCTTCACATAACTTCTCATCATAGACACGAACTTCGGTACCAAACACATCAAAGGATGTAAATTCAATCGAGTATTCGTCTGTTACACCTAACTGGTTTAATTCCAGCTCTGGTATTTCACAGAAAGAAATTTCATGTTTTGAACGTCTGGCAAGTTCTTTATTATAGTTCTTGACGGTTCTGCCAATTACCTTACGAGCCAAACAATCAAATTGAAGTCTTATAGCGTTCTCAAATGAAGAAGGTTTCATAATCTCACCTCCTTTCAAGTTGAACTTGCTAAAGCGAAAAGTCTTTTTACCTCTTTCCGCACTAACACTCAACACGGAGGGATGATTTGTAACCCAAATCAGAAAAAAGTTAAAAAAATTTTTTAAACAGCAAAAAAGCACAAGAGCATGAAAAAAATGCTGTTCCTGTGCTTTGATGATTATTCCTATTATGTAATATGAAAAACCACATTCAAGGGTGCTTTGTTCCGCTGTGAAAGTTAGGATTTTTTTGACAATAACGGATATGTCGAAGATTGTCGATTATACAGGTCTTTCAATGCGGCTACCTCCCAGAGCCGCTAAATCAAAACCGATATGCTGTTTTTATTGGTGGAAAAAGAAAAGGCGGCTTTTCAAACCGCCATTGAAGTAATGATATTTTTTGACACGCAAAAATGGTACTGTTAATAACGGTTTTTTTTATTTACCGCTAGGCAGTACCTTTTTGCTTTTATACGCATAATAGGAACTGACAAACCATACTATACGTTTTACTGTACCTGTTAGAAAATCAACAGGAACAGTAAAATATAGTGAGGTGATTACATATGCGTAAAAAAGAAGATAAGTACGATTTCAGAGCCTTTGGTCTTGCAATCAAAGCGGCTCGCAAAAAACAAAACTTAACCCGTGAGCAAGTGGGAGCAATGATTGAGATTGACCCACGCTATTTAACAAATATCGAAAACAAAGGGCAGCACCCAAGTTTACAGGTGTTCTATGACCTTGTATCGTTACTTAATATTTCCGTTGATGAATTTTTCCTGCCTGTGTCTGATCTGGTGAAAAGCACCAGAAGACGACAGTTGGAAAAACAACTTGACAACCTTTCCGATAAGGATTTAGTTATCATGGAAAGTGTCGCTGACGGAATTATCAAGTCTAAGGAAGTGGAGGACAAATAATCCTCCTCTTTTAGCTCTAAAATAAAATAAGCCGATAACCCAAGAAATTTCATTCATTCTCGGTATTATCGGCTCTGCGTCTTAGCGTCTGGCTCTATAACTATTATTTGTTGTTTTTTTACATTAATTAGGCTTTCCTGTTTACATTTTGGACAAAACAGTGGAAAATTCTTTAATTCTGTATCTATTCTGATTTTTACTCTGGTTTTATTTCTGCAAGTTGGACAATGCAACCAATAGGACTCCGACTTAATCATTTGTATTCCTCTTTTCCAAATGCAATAGCCAATTCTAAAGCCAATAGAATATACTTGTTAGCTGATTGAAAGCCATAGTCAGTTAAATCTCTTTGTTCCCATTCAGTAGCGTCTAAATTATCTGCTCCAAAGAGAAATTGAATAATAGGGATATTTCTAAATTTTGCAATAGCTAAAGAAGCGGAACATTCCATATCAACAGCAAGACATCCCTGTTCTTTTCGTTTTTTAATAAGATTTAAAGTTTCTCGGTAAATTCCGTCTGTTGTCCAAATTTTTCCGAGGATATACGGGATATTGTGTTTTTCCAAACACTGCGTTGCAATATTTATTGATGAAATCTCCGCAGCAATTTCATCACCTTTTTCTATATAATGGTAACTTGTTCCTTCATCTCTAATGGCAGAGGTTGGAATAATAATCTTGTTTTCTGTTGCCGACTGATTGAGTGTTCCACAACTTCCGAATTGTATTATTTTTTTTGCTCCTAATGCAATAATTTCTTCAAGTCCAACGACACAAGCAGGAGCACCAACCCTAGAAAGGAATACACCGACAGACGCATCATCGTACTTAATTTCATAGACAGGTAATATTCCATTGGCAGAATAAAGATTCGCAATTATCTTTGTATTATTATTCTCAATAAATTCTGTAATAATATTTTGTGAAAAAGTAGTAATACAAATTTCTGGAAATTCAGATAATGGCTTTATACAGTCTGTAGGATTGATAAAAGCGGTTGTTTCTCTGCAAAATTCATCAAAAATAGTTGACATTGTCGCTCACTCCTTTACTAATATTTTTTTGATTTGTTCAATTATTCTCTGTGGTATATCTTCATCTATCGGTATGAGTTTACTATACATTCTCACGCCTTGATAGGAAAATACAATTAAATCAAACACTGATACAATATCCACATCATTAAACTCTCCCTTTTTGATACCATATTCCATTAAGTTTCTCCAAGCGTTGAGGGACGCTAGATATTGTGTATATAGTTCATTTTTTGTTCCTGCATTATTTTCAATAGAAAAGTATTCATATATTGCTAAACTTAATGATGATTGACTGTCTATCATTTCTTTTCTATAACATTCCAGTACATCATTTAATATTTCTATTGCAGATAGATTTTGTGCTATTTTTTCTGAAAAAGTATCTCCTTGTTGGCTCATAAAATCGTTTATAATTTCTTTGAAGATTTCTTGTGTACTCCCATAATGACAATATAAACCGCCACGACTTAATTTTGTTGCTTCACAAATATCTTTCATTGTGACCTGTTTAAATCCCTTACTGGCAAACAAGGCACAAGCACAGTTTTTAATAAGTTGTCTAGTTTCTTCTCCACGTTTATTTATCATGTTATCACACCATCACTTTCCGACACTTGTGTCTTTAATCATTATACGACACAAGTGTCGGAAAGTCAATGGCAAGTTATTTTACAATTTTCCAGTTACTATCCTTTTCCAGTGTCAAATCAAACTGTGAAATCTGTATTGCCTTTGTCCTCTGGTCGAGATATTTCACCGATACCGACACTTTGACCTGTTCTCCGCTTTTGATGAAGATAGGATTTACCAGCTCCGAGAACACATAGTCACAGTTTACAGGTTCAAGAACATTGCCAGACACATAGTAGGCAAGTTCCTTTTTTGTAGCTGTTGGATAGAGCTTGAAAAATGTTTCCAAGAACTCTGTCACTTCCTCTGTTGTGGCAGCGTCCACCGTACCGTCAGATTCCTTTGCTTTTGGTTCATAGCTGGATTTTGTCGGCGTGCTGCTGATAGTCGGATTCTGTGTGATAACCATGTTTCCGTCACCATCTACATGAACCACCACCATGTAAGCAGAAGTATAGCCGATTGAGGTTTCACCCTCCGTTACCGTCTGATCTACCGAGTAGACAACGGTAAAGTCATCTGTTCCAGCCTGTTCTATATCCCAAATCTTTACGTCTGTCACAGTGGAGCTTGTGGGTATATCCTGCCTTACCGTATCGACATTCAAATCCTGTAAGCTCTTAGTCAAATAATTGTTGATGGCTGCGGTTCGTGCGTCAATGGATTCCTGCGTATTGCTCCAAGAATAGTAGGACTTCACAAAGGCTTTTACAAAGTTCTCTATCTTATTGGTATCAATGATACGCTGTTCAATGACTTCTTTCTCATGTACCGTGTGCATATCAATAGCGGTGAAATTCTTATACACCCCAAAGCTGACGCTTGCAATCAGCACCAGCCATAAGGCAATCACGGTTTTCCTGTGCGTGTCGACTTTCATCACAGGCACTTTTTTCTCTTTTTTAGGTTTTGATTCTTTGTTCTTTTTCTTGAAAATCATAGTACCATTCCTTTCTTATTTGGTTTTTACCCGTCCAGCACCAATCAAATGCTTTTGCCAGTACGAGCTTGTTAAATCTGCATATCCGATAGGGTCGCCAGCGTGATACATTCTGTTGTTTCCTGCATAGATACCGACGTGTGTGACATATGTTCCAGCATTATAGGTCGAGTGGAAGAATACCAAATCACCAGCTTTCGCCTGTGACAGCGGTATGTGCTGTGTAGCGTCATACTGTGCCTGTGCGGTACGAGTTAGGCTGATACCAGCCTTTCCGTAGCACCAGGACGTAAGACCAGAACAATCAAAGCTGGTGTTTGGATTGCTGCCGCCATAGACATACTTCCAGCCTTGATACTTTAAGGCTTCATTAAAGATTGCCTGTACCGTAGCGTCACTAAAGTTTGGAACAGCTAAATACTGGTTTACCAGCCGCACATAGAACATATTCCCGTACTTGTAACGCCAGCCGCCATTTTCCTTTATGGCAGTCTCATTTTTATAGGTGACTTTGACACCGCCCGATTTATCCTTTGCGAAACTGACAGCAAGCTCAAACGTATATTTTTTTCCGTGATTCGCCACATAATCAATAAAGCCGCCGCCATAGTTATAGGCTTGTACCACCGTGTTGATGTCACAGCCTTTTGATTCTGCGGATTTTAAAAGCTCCGAGAAGTATTTACACCCCTGTTTGATGGATTCCTCCGTCGAGAGGGAATTAGGCGGCAACCCCATTGATTCTGACGACTGCATGACGTCCGTAGCTGTACCGCCAGATTCCACCTGCATGATGGCAAGCAGATAGTTCACATAGTCCGAGATTCCGTATTCTTTCGCATATTTTTCTACCGTCGGTTGATGTTTCAGCACTTCCTCTGACAGATTCAGTCCAGAAAAATCAAAGTGAGAAGTGCTGTTTTCTTCATCATCTGCGGTCAAGATAAACAGGAACAGGAGCAGACAGATAATCACCGTGAAAATCCCACCAAATACAGCGAAGTGTTTCAGCTTCATTTCTTGCCGCCTTTCCTGCTGGACGTTTTATTCACAGTTGATTGTTTTGTGGTCTTTTTATTGACTGTCTTTGTCTGCTTTTGATGTTTTACTGTCTGACGGGGCGTATCTGTCACAGTTCCCAAATGTTTTGGTGTAGCTGCTGGAGAAGAAGATTCTCTGGCAACCTGCGTCCTTACTTCCTGTTGCTTTGTGACAGGCTCTTTTGCTCTGGCAGATTGTGATTGCTCCCTCTTAACAGTAGTAGGGCGTTCTTTGATATTCTGTTCTTCTTTAGAACCTGCCGCCTGTGGAGCTGCTTTCGCAGATACAGGCGTTGTCACTGGTCGCTCATGCAATGGGGCAGTTCCTTTCGCTATACCAGCTTTTGTCGCTGATCCATTGTCCTGTCGCTCCTTATCCCGTGTTTCCTGTTTCTTCTGTGTCTTATCCACTATCGGACGTTGCTTATCCTGTTTTTCTGATTGCGGTTGTTTCGATACCGCCTTTTTATCCACGATACCACGCTTAGAAGCGAACTTCGTTTCCTGCGACTGGCTTACAGAGCTGCTATGTACTGTTGATTGCGAAGAATCGCTGTTCTGCTTATCGGGTAATGCAAGCGGCTTCTGATTCGTTGGCAGAGCAGGCGGCTTTCCGTTACCTCCACTATTGGAAGATGGCGTATTGTTTGGTCTGGTATGACCGCTGCCTGCTGATTTTTTATTATCTGCTTTTTTCGTAGAAGCAGAAGCAGCCGCCGCACCAGCAACACCGCCAGCAGCACCAGCCGCAACCGTTCTTCCGATTTTACGCTCCAAGCGTCTTGCTCTGCGGTTAAGGAACATATAAGGTCGTCGCATGATTCGTCTGCTGACCTGCTGTGTATCAGAAGATTGCAGACTGAACATTGCCATCAAATCACCCAGTTTAAAGTAGATTCCTGCAAAGGTGACTATCTGTAAAAAGGCAATCATAAAGAACGGATAGCCAGAAGAAATAGAGTAAAACATGGTCGAGATACTAAATGCTGTCGTAATAATCAGTGTGATTCCTGCCCTCATCATAATGGTATTGAACAGCTTCGTAAGTGCCTTTTTTGCCATATCCTCATAGGTCGGAATCATAGACAGGATAAAACTGATTGGCAGGAACATAGCGTAAATGATAAATAGCACCTGTGAGAAAATCATCATGCCCGTAAGCAGAAATACAAAAACCGAGATACCGATATTAAAGATGAACAGAAACACCACCATACCTAAACGTGTCATGGTCTTTGTGACGCTTAGGTTATCGTTGTCCTTATCCTCGATTTCCTCAATCACAACGTCCTCCCTGTCGTCCGTGTCTGGACTTGCCGATAACAGGCTTTCCACACGGTCAGAACCGAGCGTTTCTATATCAGATTCCCCATACTGTAAGAGTAGCCACGGTTGTTTCACCTGTATGGAAAACAGGCTGTCACGAATCAAGTCCACACTGTCTTTTCCCTTGCTGCTGGAATCGGGCAGCACAATTTTTGTGCCAAGCGATAACGCCGAGCTGCTTATATCAGCGGAAAAGTCATTGATTTTGCTGATATAATTTGGGGCGTATGCAATAAAAGAAGCTGACAGGATAAACACCACAAGGAAGTTAATCACCGCATGAACTGCTTTTGTGGTTTCCCTCTTGATAAGTCCTGTGTATGCCACATAGATACCCATTACCAGAATAAGGATAAGTAAAAATCCCACATAGAATCCCTCACTGGAAAAGCCGCTGGAAGTGACACCTGCAAGCGTCTGAATGTGCTTTCCGATAGAGTTTGCGGTATCAGAGATAAAGTCCAGCTTGTAGGCTTCCTGCACCACATATCCCGTCGCATTGGAGATATAAAGGCTTACCGTCCAGACAAAGTTCGTGATAGCATATAGTCCGTACTGAATACTTTTTCCGATACCGTCAAGCCAGTTCCACGGTAGCCAATCCCAACTTGAATCCACATAGAAATCTAGCTGGTAGTTTTCCAAAGGATATTTTGAATAGGCGTTAGCGTCACTGACTGTATTATCTACCAGACCAGCCGCATGGGCTACCGTACCCGTGATAGATAAAAACACCAGCACACCGAGAATCACCGAAAGTGTGATAAGCAGATAACGGACTATTTTTCTCTTGTCCATAGGCTTCACCTCATTTCTTCCGTCTGCACTGGCGGTCTGGTATCAAAGGCATGGAACAGGTCAGCGAATACAGGGTGTATCTGGATAACGCCCACACGCCCGTATAAATCTTGAAACAGGCATTGCCCGTTTTCCAAATCCCTTAATCGCTTCTGGTTGCCCTCGTCCTCCTTATCCACACCGAAAAATTCAAGGGTATTCTTGATTTCTTTTATGTCCGTACTACGAAAGGCAAACTTCAAACCGATATTGTTCTTCATCTTTTCGTCATCCACATCACCAGAGTTTTGTGTAACAAAGTAGACAGCGGCGTTCATGGAACGACCAGCACGAATCAGCTTGTTAGAGAGAGCCTTTCCCTGTGCCACCTGCAAGAACGTCCACGCTTCGTCCAAATCCACCATCTTGAAAATGCTCCTGTCCGAATGGATAAAGTCTAAGGCAAAGGTACTGATAACGATAAGCATTGCCACGGAAAGCAGCTCCATTGTGGTATATTCTTCAAATTTTGTGTCTTTGTCTGGCAATACCAGGTCTGCCACCTGTATGATGTTAAGCTGTCGGTCTAAACTGATGGATTGTACCACATCACCGTCCGAGAATAACAGGTGTGCAAAATCATAGTCCGTCATGCTCTCGATATGGTCTGCGATATTCTCTGCCACGAGTGAACCATCTTTGCGGAGCTCATCAATAACACGGAGCAGTCCACGTTGCTTGCTCTGGGTAACAGAACGGATTGCACGACGTAAAACAGGGAACTTCTCACCATCACGGGAAGAAATACCTGTAAGGAATGTTAAAATATCAATCGCAAGGCTTTCAGCGTCCTTTGTACGCTTCATAATCACATACGGGTCAAGAAGTCCTTTGTTCTTATCCTCACTGGTAAGGTTGACTATCTTGATTTCCTGTGCAATATCGGGTAGTGTTTCCTGCCAGTTGCCACGCTCTGATTTAGGGTCTACAATGACCGCTTTTCCTCCAAACAGCACCGCATAATAGATAATCAGATTGTTGCAGAATGACTTCCCACCACCGAGAGAGCCGAGGAACGCTGCCGCAAGAGCATTAGTGACCGAACCTTTAACGCCCTGTGCCGCAAGACTAGGCTTCAAGTACACATTTTTTCCTGTATCAAGGTTATAGCCGATATAGATACCGTCCGTTTCCCCAAGCTGCTGTGTCGCACCGAATCCAAGTCCAGCCAGAAAGTCAGAAGTGACATACTGGATATAATCATTGATGTAACGCTTGCTTGCTGGAATAAATTCACCATGTAATCCCAACATATCCCCGAATGGGCGTACCAGCTTCACATTCAAATCGTCGTAGAAGTCCTTGACTTCATCACAACGGCGTTTCAGTTCTTCCAGAGTGTCAGCCGCCACACGGATAACATAGGACAGCTTATACATGGATTCTTTTGACTGGTCTAAATTCGTTTCCAGCTCATTGACTGAATCCAGAGCTTCAATGACGTTATTTCCTGTTTCGTTGTTGGATTCCCAAGCATGGTTATCCAAGTCTTTCAATTCCTTTTTCTTGTTACGGACTGTGGTTAAGGCTTTCTTATTTGTCACAATCTCTACATTCATAGAAGTGGAAACAGGGAACGTAAATTGCTGCTGTTGGTAGTAGAAGATTTCCGAAGATGGAAAGTCCAGTTCACCCACGATATTGTTAATCGTGAAGTAGGCAACATACGTTGTCTGATCTTCACGCTCCAGCTTTAGGTATCGCTGGTTTTCCTCTATCATGCAGCGTGTAGGTCGGATAAGTTCATATCGCTTCACCAGAGTTTCACGCTTTAACTTCTTTACTGGTAAATCATAACTGTAATCACTGTAAGCAACTCCCGTATTCCCGTAGATATGCTCCAAGAGATAACCGAAATCATTCTTATCCAGTCTGCGGAACTGAAAGCGGCGTGAGATTTTACTTTCCAGCAATTTCTCCATCTTCATAAAACGATTGATTTCATCATTGCTCATGGAAACAAAGTCACCCATGAGCTTGTGATTGACTTCATAGATAAAATCCGTAAAGGTCATGGCTGCTGATTTCTTCATACTTTTTAAGTTGATTTCTTCCTCATTCACCAGCAGCTTAAAGCCAAGAAAAAAGCGGTAGTCAATCTGGTTTTCCCCTATCATTTCAACCAACGCTTCTGTCTGTTCATCTACTTTTTTACAGGCGATTTCTTTTAACCTGCCGGTGATTCCTTTTTTGGAACGCTCCTGTACTGCACGCAAGCTGTCCTCTGTGGCAATCTGTAAGGCATGGATTTTCCCGTCACGGTTCTGGGCGATAAGCTGACGGAAGTTGTCATGCACCATATATTTTTCCTCTGGTGACAGGAACGAATAATTGTAGGGTGTCAGCTCATAGTAGGCGAAACACTCACCATCATGGTTGAACACCAGATTGTTTTCTATATACTTAATCGGGAACATACATCACACTCCTAACTGTTGTAATAACGGGATTGAATCTTTCCTTTTTCAGTCTGAGGGCTTTTCCGGCATAGGTTACTTTGGGTCGGAGGAAAAAGCTCACACAGGATTTTAGGAATCCAAAAGGCTTTTTTCCGTCAAAGGTCTTTTGCGATACGAACCAAGTGAACGCTACAGGGATTCCAAAGTATTTAAGGAACACCCCGTCAATCATGGAAAGTGGCGGCAGCTCCCCAAAGAGAATCACCACAAACAGCGACAGGACAAACCAAGCCATCTGGCTGAATGTGAGAGGGAACGGGAGCTGAAAGTCGTTGATTGCGTAAATGACTTTTTCCACGCTCCATATGCTTGTATAGCTTTTGATTTTCTTCAATTTTCACAGCTCCTTTCTTTGAAGATTTTTCTTTACATGGAAACAGCAGCCTGTTTTCACAAGCTGCTGCATAAAAATAACCAGTGTCATTTCACTGGCTGATGTTTTGATATTCGGTTGTAATGGTTAATACGGACATTCAAACACGCCATGATTGGTGACGACAAAACGCCCCTCTAAATCAAGGTCTCGCCCGTAGGCTTCATAGTCTATGTAATTGCGGATTCTGTCTGGTATCTCACCCAGACTTTGACATTCATCTATGAAGTAATAGGCAACATCTGTCATATCGTCACAATCGGGATAATGGATAATATCGTCTGCGTGTTCGCATAATTCCTCTATGCTGCTGAAACAGCAGAGAAGTTCTGATAATTCGTCCTGTATATCCTCTGGTAAATCTTCTACCATTTCACAAAGGCGGTTGATTTCCTCAATAGGTGTGTACTCGTCAATCGCAAAGGGCAGCTCATAATCATGAATAGCATATTCCTCGTATTCGTCATTCAAGCCGATACGTTCCGCCATTTCGTCATAATCAATGGGCGGTGTGAACCATGCACCCACAAGCTCACCCTCATTGTATTTACCGAGATTCGCGATATAAACCTGCATTTCTTCGATACTACATCACCCCTTTACTGATAACGGAATACGCCGCTGGTTGTGAAAAGGTATCTGTCGTCCATTTCCAGCTCGTTTCCGTAGGAATGATAATCAATATGCTTTTGTAATTCGTGAGGAATCTCACCAAAAACATTTTCCTCACAGATAAGGTATTCTGCAAGAGCCGCACCGTCACCCACATCATAATAGCGTATCTCGTCCTTGTGGTCGATAAATTCCTCGAAACTGGAAAACCATTTCTGCTGAATGGCTTTCATTTCATTGCCGATAGGCGTACCCTCCAATTTAAGTACCATGCGGCAGTTGGCGTTGATTTCCCAAAGGGGCATATCACTGTGTATATCAAAGGGCAGCTCATAGTCAGCAATCTCAATCTGTTCTTCATGTTCAACACCGAGCTTCTCTCTGACTTCCTCAAAATCCACAGGACAGTTGAACCAGTCGCCAGAGTAACCGTCGTCCTCGTCATGATAAGGTTTTGTATTGTTTAAAAGGTAGATTCTCATTTCCTGCATGGTCTGTCACTTCCTTTCATTTCCAGTATTCCCATTATAACAGCATAATCTACACTAAATACATAATAAGAAAACTTTTGTAACTGTTCTTTTGGATAATCCAGTGGCGAGTGCTGCTTGATGATTTCCCACACCGCACGTTTGCGGTAGGGCAAGTCGGAAATATTTTCACAGCCAACACGTTCTTTCATATCCTCAAAAATATCTGTTTTCATGTTGTCCTCCAATCTTAAAAATTTGCATAAAAAAAGCAGCAAACCGTTAAGATTTACTGCTTGAATTGTGCTACATGTGATACTCTGGAAAAATATTTCTTATATTCTTTTCCCTCGGTATCTTTTACATATGCATAAATTTTTGTTGAACCGTCAAGTTGCATATCATATATTGCTTTTTTAAAATCATTAATGTCATAATATTGACTTGTTACCTCGCCCTGTCCAAGTATGATTTGACTTTCATGTATTGTATGTGGATTTATATATACATGCTTTTTTATTCGAAATCCAATGTTAGAAATTTTAATTTGCCTGTTTCCTACATTCGTAGCTGTAATATGTAGTCCTATTCCCCCAACACTGACAAATGAGCCACCACTTACTATCAGTTTCTTTTTATAAGGTAATCTTGCTGCATGTATTGAAACTATAATTGCAATTATGCTTACCAAAAGTGTTAAGGCTGACAGCAATATAGTAGCAAATCCATTATTTGAATTACACCAATTAATTATTTCTTTCACCATTCATACTCCTATTCTGGAATAATATCTGCTAATTCATCTTCAACGTCTATACCATATGCTTTTGCAATTTGACCTATCATCACGCTAAAAACACCTCTCAATTCGCCAACAGCAGATGTAAAAATCATGTTGTCAAGCGTTCCAGGTTGACATGCGTGACAACGAAATTCTTTTTTATCTGGACACTTATTTAGAAATTTATTACATGAGCTTCGCATAGCTCTTATATATCCATTTAAATTGGATTTTTCGTCAACATTTGGTAATTCAGAGGTTAAATAATTTTTAATTTCTGTTACAGATGTTATACAAGGGCATAAGGATTCATAATCTAATTCTCGATATAAAACTCGGCGTGGCTCAAGAAAGATAATAATTCTGCGAGCGATAGAACGCTCTGTGTCAACTGGATTCCATGAAATTCCAAAAACAGGGCAACTAATACCAGTTAATCTATTTACTAATTCTGTAAACTTCATAATATATACTTCCTTTCATTTTTATATATATTATATCAATTTACAGTCCGGCAAGCAATCTTTCTATGCCCCGATAATCTTATTAAATAATTGTAACAGTACGTCTTTTACACCAGCGGCATTGAATACCAAGCCGACAGCGATTAAGGCAATCACCAAGAATCCGATAAGTTTGGAAAATTCACGTTTGAATCCGAGATACACGCCGATAACCGCAATCGCCATCAATACAAGGCTTTGTGCGTTAGATAAAAACCAGTTGTATAAGTTCTGTCCGAAATTCATTATTTTCTGCTCCTTTCCATCATTTCAATTTCTCTGTCTGCGACTTTTGCAGTCTGCATAAGACACATAGTAACTACACCGAATCCTGCCCCAAGTGCGAACAGGAATAAATCAAATAAAATATGTTTCATGTTGTCATTCCTCCTTGTTGATGATTTCTTCTGTGGAAGTCGTCTGTTGTTCAATCAGTTTCTTGTGACGCTCCGTGAGCTTCGCATGGTCTAAAATGTCTTTGATATAGGTCGTACCATTGGTATTGTCTATCTGTTGCAAGACTTTCCATGTGGGAGCTACCTGTCTGCTTATCCAGTTGAGCGTCCGAGTGAGCGTGTAAGGTTCTGGTTTGGTCGTCAGTTTCAAACGCCCACGATCAGAACCGATAAAGTACGCCCATTTCTCATTGGTTTTCCATTCGCTGCGTCGCTTCTCCACCTCCTTGTCAGCGAATCGCATATAACGGTTGATAATATCAAAAGCGGTACGCTCTGCGTCATAGTAGGTCAGCAGGTCACGTACCGCATAATAGGCTCGCTCATTTTTAAGTCTTATTTCAAAACGGTTCTTGATTTTCGTATCTTCAATGGCTATGTCATACTTTGCGTATTGTTCATAGTCCTTTTCGTAGATACAGAAATAAACTTCTGATTTGAGCGAACCCACATACAATGTATTTCCCATACCGTATTTATCCTGTTCCATGCTTCTTACCAGCTCACCGCTGCGGTAGCTCTTGAAACTGCGGAATACGGAAATACATTCCTCATGGTTGCATTTCTCTGTCAGCTCTGGAATGTCCAATATTCCTGCCATATCGTTGATAGCAAGGTCAAGACGCTTCATTACACCTCCCTCTATCAGAGCGTCCATAAGAAAGTCATACCAGCTCCTATGCTGTGCCAGCAGGTAACTTTCCATCTGCCGACAGCCTTTGCCTTTCAGCTCCAGCAATGTGCCTTTTTCCTTATCGGGTGAAGCCAGCACGAACACATCACCCAACACATAATGTTCCGCATAGGAGTAGAACCCGTAATCCTCATGTATCATCACATCAAGCCTTAATTTGAGAATATCCTCAACAACGTGCTTAACGTCCTGTGTGGGGAATCGGATTCTGACGTAATCCAAGACCATTTCCAGCGGATTCTCTGGATTCAGTTTTTCCAGAGCGTCCGTGAATTTCACCTTGATTTCTTCCGTCAAGGCTACTTTTCCAGATTCCAAGCGGCTGACATATTCTCGGCTGACACCAGCCATGACCGCTAATCGGTTCTGGGAAACGCCGTACTGCGTCCGTTTTTCTTTAAGGTTGTTTATCCAGTCGGTATCATTCAGTTTCAATCCCTCCAATCGAAAAAGGAATGTGACATTTACCGATTTTGTCACACTCCATTGAATGTTTGAAAAGTTCACTGTTTTAGTGGCTTTTCCGATATTTGATTGACTGTTTCCAGTTAATTTGTGCCCCCCTGTTAGATAATGGGGGCTGATAGTTGGGGCGGCTTACGCCACCCCAACACAGGCTAGTCCGTACCTGCGGCTTTCGCTTCGCACGCCGCCTGTCCGTCCTGCCTGTTTTGTGACAATCTGCCTATTTCTTTTAGGAAATCGTGTCCTTTTGGTACAAGGGGAGTGTAAAACTCGGATATGACACTCGTTCCCGTATCAACGTAGCCACGCCCTTTAATCTGTTTCAGAAAAAAGTCCTTGTCTACTTCACCGAACATCATACTGTACCCAAGTTCCGACATACGCCCCAATGCCACACGGAAATTGAATTGGTCACGGATTCCATCACCGAGATACTTTGCGTCTGGTCGCTGACAGGCGAGAATTAGAAAATATCCTGCCTGTCGTCCAAGCATGACTATCTGTTTCAGTTTGTTAAGGACAGCAGCATTTTCCTTTGTTGTCAGCATTTCCATGAACGCCACATATTCATCAAAGATAAGGAAGTGGGGCGATAGTCCTAAATAGGCGTAGTTTTCACCTGTCTTGTAGTTTTCCATTAGCTTCATGGCTTCACTTCTTGCCATCATACCGTCATAGAATCTGTCAATACAGGCGGTTATATCGTCCTTTTTGTAGTAGACTTCTGGCATGACGACAGATAAATCCGCAAGGTCGGCATTTTTAGGGTCTAACACATACATGACCGCATTGCAACGGAGCAGAGCTTCAATGATAGTAAGGATAAAGTAAGTTTTACCGCCGCCAGTGCCGCCAGCAATCAGCATATGGGGGAGCTTGTCATACTCCCACCATACATTTTTCATCAGACGCAGACTGCCATGTTCAGCTTGTACTTCGTCAATGCTGATACGGTTCGCAATCGTATCATAAAGCAGCACATACTCCACATAGCTGTCCTTTAATTCTTTAGAAATCAGCTCACAGTATAAGCCTGTTTCCAGCTTTTTCTCCAAATGTAGGAGCTGGTCTTGATATTTCCCCAACGTGATTTCTATACGGATATACAATAGTTCATTATCCATACGGTAATACAGTTTAGGGAAATAGGTGATTTTTTCTTTTTTCGTGCTTGCTGGTAAATCCTTGAAAAATCCGTTGCCCTGTGTCGTTTCCGATTCATACCAGCCATTTTCAAGTATCATCTTTGCCAGTTTTTGACGGTGAAAGAGCTGCTTCACTCTGTCATACTGGAAATGCTGATAAAAAAGAGCAGCAATCACACAGACCAGAGCTGACACTATGACTGTGACTATCCTATATGGCGTGACCGTAAAATGGACGCTGCCATCTTGAAAAAGAGAGATTGCTTTCCAATCAGTAGTTAGGATTGTCTTTAGATTTAACAGCATAACCACAGTAAGGAATAGCAGAAGCAGCGAACCAGCCGAGAAACAAAAAACCAGTGATTTGTCACTGGCTCTGATACGATTCCCGCGTTTATTGAATTGTGGCATATAAAATCCTCCTTTCCACGAAAAAAACAGCAAATCTTGTAGATTTACTGCTAATGTTGTATAAGATATTAAGTTAATAGAATTAGTTTTCACTTCCGTTTAATGAATTAATCATCTCACGAATATCTGCAACCCGGTAATTGTTATCTTCTGTTGTCCAAGCAACAGTTCTGTTTAATTTTTTTAGTAATTTAATCAAATGAGTAACATCTTCAGCACTTGCATTTGTGTATAGATATAATTTTCTCAATGTTTTATCCTGTGGTGTACCAACTGATAAGTGCCTATCTCCAATCAATACTGTTTTTTCAGCTTCATCAATTACATTAAGTGTACGGATGATATCTCTATTATTTCTTAGAGTTCTTACTTTTATATCCTGTGTAATTTCCAGAGGAATATTTTCATTAAGCTGATTCAAAAAACAAATGAAATCAAATTCTCCACCATTAGGAATTAATTGCAACTCTTGAATAAATCTGTTTTTAACTTCCTCATTGATAAAAACTTTAAAATCTCCTTTTTTATGATTACCATACATTTTTATTTTTCGCAAAATCCTTGTGTTTCGCATATACACAAAGAGCATATCTTTAGACTCCTTATCTTCATCTGATAAATACATCATAAATAAGAATCTTCCTCTTCCAATTTCTATGTCAAACGCCATGGCTTTATCAAAAGAATGTAATGTCGCAATATACAAATTTTGCAGTCTATTAAAATTAAATTCTATTGCCATATTATCCTCTCCTTATATTTATAATTTTTACAATAATTATAATAGAGAATCATAAAGTATTCAAGATTGCTTGTTACCAGTTTGCTATATTTTCTTCTATAATATTTCTGGATATGAAAAAAGCAGCTAATTTGTAATAAATTAACTGCTTATAGAATGTATCATGTTAAAGAATAATACCTAGAATTGCATATCCATCTGTAATGTATTTACCAAGTGGCATTTTTTCAACCATTTGTCTTACTTCTAATTCTTTTGTTTTTATTCCTAAAGATTCAATATACTTTTTATAATCAAGGAAAATTTCATCGGAAGTAAGATTTGAATTATAGTCTTTATCTCTACCTAAGTACATTATTGTTTGAAGCGCCATAACTTCATCTAACTCCAGATTCATAAGAATCTCTGTTAGTTGGTTAACGTAAGTAACATCATAATCTGATAAGTTAAGATTCGATAATGAAAAAAATCCCTCCTGTTGATTTTGTTCCCTCGTATTCGCTATTGCGACAATTCTTTTTGCTACGTCAATCAAATTTTTATACATAATAATCCTCCATTCAATAAATTATAAGAATACATATATTATATCTCTATTTAATTCGAGTAGCAATCACATAATAAATTACTTTTTCTCCTGCGGCTGCTGGTTATGGTGCTGTGGATTTCCTGCTGACTGACCATTCTTATTCTTCAAAACAATATCATCTGCCTTGATATACCAGTCAACGTCTGCACCTTGAAATGTAGCGGTTGCCACCGTATCAGCCACAGGATTCATGATTTCCACCTCTGCGTTGTAGTCAAATTCCTTTAACGGAACAGAAGCCGGAATACTCACCTGTATCATGCGTCCTTGCTCCTTGCACTTCAAATCGTAAGTGCGTTCCTTGATTTCTTCAGAAACCGTACCGTCCTCATTCTGGATATGTACCTCTCGTCTTAATGCGGAAAATTTCAATACTCCGAAAGTTCTTTCCTTGTCAATAATGATTCCGTTTGCTAATCTCATAATGTTTTTACCTCCTTATGCTTTCACCATATCGTCAGCCGATAAGATATAATTTGTGAATCCTCTTGTACCGATTTTGTAACCCTCTGCGGTGATTTTGGGATTGATAAGTTTCACTTTTTCCTCTGATTCAAAGTTCTTCTCACCAGCAGAAGCAGGCAGCACCACGATAATATCATCTGCCCTCTGTACGTCCGAATAAAGGTTGAAGCTGCGGGAAACGACCGTCATACGTCCGTTGATCCTACGCTGTTCCACCTTATTCTCACCTGCAAATTCCAAATTTCCGAATGTTTTTTCCATGTTAGGGATAACGTGTTTCAATTCCATAAATGTATTTACCTCTTTTCTTTCTGATTTTGTTGATGTTATATAGTGTCATTCTGCTGTTGGGATAATATCTGTCTGCCTGTGAATTATCAAGGGCAAGCGTTGTGCTGCCGCACCCTTGACAATCCCCATTCAGAAAGATAAATGTTAATCAAGCAGAATTTAGTTGAGTTGCCAGCCACGGACTGACTTTTTTATGATGGGAGGTGAACGGGGAGTTGCTTTCATAAGCCGATACCTCTCGTATTATTTAGACTTCTTTACTCTGCGGAATCTCTTATATCCGGCAAAGATAAGACCAGCAGCGGAAATTCCCATCATGGCGAATAATGCGACAAATGGTGTATTATCACCTGTTTTTGGTGAATCGCTTGTCTTTGTCGGCGTACTAGGTTCTTCTGGTGTCGTATGGGATTCTGGTTTTTCTTTAATCGTTACAGTCTGCCCCTCGTCCTTGATATCCTTATGTTCAGCCACTTTGATAGGCTCATCTGGATTGGACGTATCGTACAATTCTTCAAACGTCACAAGCTCTTTGCCACCAAGTTCCGAAGCATTGAATATAAATTCAATCTGAACTTCCATCTGACTGTCTGTAGCAGTGAAAGTAAGGTCATTTTCCACACGTTTACCATTCACCAGAAGTTCTGCATTTTCAGACTTCACCATTTCCCAACCTTTAAGAGTATATTTTACGCCTTTTTCCAAACCGTCTAAAGTAACCGTATCGACAATCGTTACTTTGTTGTCTGCTTCAATCGTCTTTTCACCTGTTACCTTGTCTGTGGCGGTTGTGTGCATAGTGATGATACGTTCCGTAATCGTCACCGTTTGCCCCTCGTCCTCAATGTTCTTATGTTCCGCTACCTTTGTAGGCTCGTCTGGATTGGATAAATCGTATAATTCTTCAAACGTCACAAGGTCTTTTCCAGCAAGAGAAGAAGCGTTGAATGTAAAGGCAATCTGAACTTCCATACTGGAATCTTCCGCAGTAAAGGTATAATCACTTTCTACAGGCTTACCATCTACAAGAAGCTGTGCATTTTCAGACTTCACCATCTGCCAGCCTTTGAGCTGATAGGTTGTACCTTTTTCCAAGTCATCTAAAGTGACCGTATCAATGACAGTTACCTCTTTACCAGCAATAATCATCTTTTCACCTGTGGCTTTGTCGGTAGCATTGGTATGAATCGTAATCACTCGTTCTTCAATTTTCACGGTCTGTCCGTCGTCCTTAATGTCTTTGTGTTCTGCCACCTTGATAGGCTCGTCTGGATTGGATAAATCGTACAATTCTTCAAAGGTCACAAGCTCTTTGCCGCTAAGAGCAGAAGCATTGAATGTATAGGAAACCTCAACTTCCATTTCTGATTTTTTCGCAGTGAATGTGTAATCATTTTCTACAAGCTTACCGTCAATTAAAAGCTGTGCATTTTCAGATTTCACCATCTGCCAGCCTTTTAACTGGTATTTTGTGCCTTTCTTCAAACCATCTAAAGTGACCGTATCAACGATAGTTACATTTTTACCAGCAACGATTGATTTTTCACCTGTCACTTTGTCGGCAGCAGTTGTATGAATAGTGATTTCTGGTTCGTAGTCGTCTGTGAGTGTACCTAAATTAACGACCACTTTATTTCTTGACACCACCATATCAAATGCCGGAATCAATGTCATTCCCTTGTTGGAATCGCAGCGTAATTCTTCGATTATGTAAGTATCATAGAGTAATGCACCTTTGCTGTCGTCTGGTGTGGAAGTACCAAACCAGATACCGTCCTCACTGGTTTTGCCAGCATTGGTATTTTGTTTATGAGATACCCAGTCTGAAGAAGTGGAGAATTGACCGTTTGCGTCCGTAACAATGATATGGCTCTCACCAGTCGTCTTGCTTGTGATCCTAAAGGGAACATTCGCAAGCCGCTTGTGAGTACCGTCACCAATTTTCACACCCTCAATATCCCCACGGATAATCTGGTTGTAGATGGAATGTGCTTCATCTGTTAAATCCACGATTTCACCGTCATTCACAATGTCAAACTCACGGTCAACCGCACCAGTTGTCAAATATCCTGTCGGATTTTTGGATTCTGAAATTTTATAGCGACCGTAAGGAAGTGTATCAGCGTCAGTTGCAGCGATACCGTCAACACCTGTATGGATTGTCTTGACGACTTCATTTTTGTTGTATAGCTTGCCATCTACCAAGACAGCATTATCATTTAAGGAAATGATTGTAAAGGCAGTATCTTTTAAAGTCGCACCGCCCTGTGCTTTCGTATCTTTGGTTTCAAGGTCACGTTTCTGGATTTTGACACCGCCACGAATCACCTTGTCCGATACGGAATACTGGTTGCTGCCGCTTAATGCTGCAAGCTCACCATCTTCTGTAATCTGTGCCACATAGACACCTTTTATCTGTTCAGAACTTCCGGCAGCCTGCATATAAGCACCCTCCAATAAGTAACCGTTTGGAGCTGATTTTTCCTCAACAGTAATCGTTCCAAGTGGTAAACAGATAACACCGCTTTGCGTAAAGAAGCTGTCACCAGACACCTTGTAGGAATCCGCTAATCTTGTGATGTAATGGACTTCATTCTTGCTGTCTTTTTCAGCGATTGTCTTTGTCGTCCATGTGCGTGTCGGTTCTGATGGAAGATTGTCTTTTGTGTAGTAACCGTCATAATACTTCCAGACGAACTCTGCACCCTCCAAAGAAGCGTTACCCTGTGGAGTAGCTTTGGAAGTTTCCATATCAATCTTGAAAAGCTCAACCAAAGTGTCTGTGACTTTTGGTGTGTCGCTGACTTTCAATGTGGAAGTTTCGCCAGCCTTGACCGTCATAGTATAGACGTTCTTATCTAACTGGAATCCTTTTGGAGCTTTCGTTTCCTTTACATAGTATGTTGCTGCTCTTAATTCCACAGTATCAGTATTTCCACTGGCATTTGTCGTAAGTGTGGCAACTGATTTCGTGCAGCCTTTATCAGAATAGACACCATAAGTCGCACCAGATAAAGAATAGCAGTCATTAGATTTTGTAATCGCTGTATTACTGGACGATTTCTGAATCTTGCCATCACCGACAGCTAACTTCGCCCAGAACTGTCCTAAGTCCTGTCCTTCACCAACATAGATGTAACCACCGCAATCGTAACGGTCTTTATTTTCTTTAGCGAAAGCCTTTGCGTTCTCATAGACTTCTGACTGGATTTTCTCTGACACTTCATCATAGGCAGCTCGTACATTGTTGTACCCCCAGCCTAAGTGAACGCTCAATCTTCGCCAGACAACACATTGTTCCAACAGATAGACTTGTTTGCTGGAAAGACTGTGCTTTTCTGCATACTGTTTGACGTATTCCAGATTCAACGCCACATCAGATATTTGGTCGTCGCTCATTCGCTCCGTTGCATTGATACGATTCTTATATCCCGATTGGAAATTTGTGTTTATATCAATACAGTAGGCAATCTGCCCGTCAGCGTTCATTATGCTTTCTTCAAAGCTGGAAACCTCTGAACCGCCATTGTCAATCTTGACGATTGTTCCTGCTTTACCGTCCGTAGTAGTATAGACGGAATCCGCAGCATGAACCTGTGTGACAGGTAATGCAGTAAATACGGTTGCAAGGGTAAGTACACCTGTAAGCAATCGCTTCATAATCTTTTTCATAATGTTTGATTCTCCTTTCATTTTGGGTAAAAAAATAGACGCTCATTGTTGAACGTCTTAGTTGCTGAAACCATTGGAACTATGTAGGATAGCTTGCTTCATCTTCATTTTTCTATGTTTTTGTTCTTATGCAATCGTAGCAGGAAAAGGCTTGTCCTACGCAAAATGGCGTATTTTCAAGGTTTTCCAGCTATGTTGTTCTTACGAGGTCGCACCAGAACAGAAAGCCCGATCAACGTACGACAACATCCTTCGCTTGGTAAAAGATCCGGAGGTAGCAGATCCGATTCGTTTCCTGCGGGCACGTGAGGTTGTGCATTTCCAACGTTTTGGTGAAGCGCTGCGTTCTGTACAGGACGAATTGAATTCGAAGAACTTTTATGCGTTTAATCCGTCGTTTGATGCAAAGACTTTCTGTGCGGCACCGCAGCCAGGGGCAGGTCAGGGGAATTGCTGCACAAGATAGTAAATTAAAAATCAAAGAACAGCACACCACTGGAAAATCCCATCTGAAAAACAGGTGGGATTTTTTGGGTTTACAGTAAGAAAATCTTATCCAGTCGTAAATCATTATCCCATCATAATATAGAAAAAAGACTTTCAAAAACAGAAAAGTCAGAAAGGATGTTCCATGGAAGCAATGAATTATGTAAAGCCCGAACTCATCGTCGTTGCGTTCGTGCTGTATTTTTTCGGTGTTGCTTTGCGGCAGGCGCAGGCGGTGAAGAATAAGTACATTCCGCTGATCTTAGGCGGCATCAGCATGGTGCTGTGTGCGGTTTGGGTGATGGCGACGAGTGAGATTGAGACGGCGAAGGAAGGGGCGCAGGCGGTTTTTACGGCGGTCACGCAGGGGATTCTGGTGGCGGGGCTGAGCAATTATGTGAATCAGATTATCAAGCAGATCCATAAGCCGGAGTGAACGGCGCTTCAAAAAATCTGTGTTATGCCGGAGCAGTCGGAACCGTCAGAAAGGGGAGAATATGAGAATTGATCGGTCGTATCTTGGCAATCAGAATACGTATGCGGAAAACAATCCCAAATGTATCGTAGTCCACAACACCGACAACTTCGCAGCAGGTGCCGATGCGCGGGCACATGCGAGAGCACAGCATGACGGGAATTTCCAGAACATTTCCGCACACTATTACGTCGATGACGGTGACACAGCCTACCAGGCGGCACCGCACAGCCGGGGGTGCTGGCATGTCGGCATTAATTACGGCGGAAAAAATCTGTTTCAGCAGTACGGCAACAAGAACAGCATCGGTGTGGAGATGTGTGTGCAGGCCGGGTATAATTATGAAAAAGCATTTGAGAATACTGCGGCACTGGTGCGGGAGATCATGCGGGAGACGGGGATTCCGCTGGAAAGAGTCTATCGTCATTATGACATCTGCAGCAAATACTGTCCGAGCCAGATCATGAACCGCGGTGACTGGGACCGCATGAAGCGGATGATCGGAAGCGGTGCAGGGAGCACAGGAACGGGAACAGCAGGCAGCGGAACAGGAAAAACGTATGCGCCCGGGATCTATCAGGTGCAGACAGCGGCCCTCAACATCCGTCAGGCACCGGATGCGGACAGCAGGATTGCCGGAACGATCCGGGATCATGGAAGCTACACGGTGACGGAAATCCAGAACACAAGCTGGGGACGGCTTCTCTCAGGGGCAGGCTGGGTCAACTGCCATACAGCGTATTGCCGTTATGCCGGTCCCGCAAAAGAAAAATCGGCAGAGACAGCAAAGTCATCCGGAAAGACAGTCGCAGAGGACGGTATCTGGGGCGAAAATCTGACGCGCCGTCTGCAGGAACTTTTCGGCACACCGCAGGATGGAAAAATCAGCAATCAGCTGGCCGTCAACCGGAAATTCTGTGATGGCATCACAGCCGCCGAGTGGGACAGTACGCCAAAAGGCGGATCGGCCCTTGTAAAAGAAATGCAGAAATGGGCATCGGCCGGCATGGACGGCTATATCGGTCCGCAGACAATCCTCGCCTGGCAGAAAAAACTCGGCACGCCGATCGACGGCACAGTAAGCAGCCCATCCGCCATGGTAAAAAAACTGCAGAAGTGGTGCAACCAGAAATAGAAAAAAGAATACTCAAAGACCCGGTTTTGTGTTATACTGGAAGATAGTTTAAAATGAACAGAAAGAAAAGAGCTTCAAAAAAGACTCGAAGTGTCAAATGTAAAATACAAAAGAGAAAAAATAAAGGTAATTTTTGCATACAGATTCATCGGGGGGAATTGCGGCTGACAGGAGAGAACAACAGCAGATGAGAAAAAAGGCAGTAAAAAATGCAGGAATGATACGAATTTATCTGAATATGGCATGGAAACTTTTGCAGAAAAACCTGCTTAGCATCGTGATATTTGAGACGGTCTACCGCCTGTTTTCCAGCCAGCTGGTTTCAAGACTCGCCAATGCGGCGATCAACTTTTCCTTAAAACAGCTGGGAACGAGTTATATGACATCGGAAAACTTCAACAAGATCATGCTGCATCCGCTGACCCTTCTGCTGATTTTTGGAATTCTGCTTGTTTTCTTTTTCTGTATGCTGTTTGAAATCTATGCTGTCATGGCGGCTCTGGAGGCCTCCTGGAAACGAAAACGGATTTCCGTTCCTGTCATGATGCTTGCCGGCGGAAGAGGAGCTGCACAGTTTGTGCGTGCCCGCCCGTGGACCTGGTTTTTCTACATGGCAGCGAGCTTCCCGTACCTTTGGCTGCACAGCAGCTACAGCGCCATCCGCAGTATGAAACTGCTTCAGGTTTCCCTGACGAAGATTTTCAATGCCTTCCCGGCATACTGGATCCCGGTGGTGCTGACGATTCTGCTTGTCGCGTTCTCGTTTGTGTTTTCCTACACCATCCCGTTCCGGTGCATGATGACGGAAAAAGAGAAAAATACCCATCTGCGGGTGCGCCAGACACTGGAAAAACGCGTGCTGCGTGAGCTTGGCATCAACGTCTTTTTCCAGGTGATGATTTTTCTGATTACGTGGGTTTTGTATCTGATTTTCGGAACGGCTGTCGTTGCCTATGCAAAGCTGGTGAAAACGCCGTCTACCGTTGTCAGTACCGTCATCGTCTACGGTGACTGGGTCAAATCGACGATGAGCCTGATCGGCGGAGCGTTCGGCCTTGTCGGAAGCATTACGTATCTGTATCTGATTTTTATCCGTTCCTCCCGAAAGGGCTACCAGAAGAGCCGGACAACGAAAAAGCCGAGCTCGAAGCTGGTACGCACCTTCTGCGGTCCGGTAACGGCGGTGATTCTCACGATCGCCATGCTGGCGGGAGAAACGGTTTATCTTGTATATGCCATGCGCGCAACACGTGCAGAGGCAACGGCTTCCTCCCAGTATATTTCGGTGTCAGCGCACCGGGGCGGAGCCAGAAAAGCACCGGAAAATACGATGAGCGCGATCAAATATGCAGTGGACAGCATGTCGGATTACGCGGAGATCGATGTACAGGAGACGAGTGATGGTGAGATTGTCCTTATGCACGACACAAATCTGAAGCGGACAACCGGTCTGAATGCCAGCATCTGGACCCTGACCTACGATGAAATCAGCCAGCTCGATGCCGGTGTACGATTCAACAAAAAATTCCGCGGCGAGCAGATTCCGAAGCTGGAAGAAGTCATCGCGTACGCGAAAGGAAAAATCAACCTGAATATCGAAGTAAAATACAACGGCCACAACCAGAATATTGTCAAAAAAGTGGTGAAAATCATCGAGGACAATGACTTTGTGGATCAGTGTGTGCTGACTTCCATGAACTACAATTTCCTCAGGCAGGCAAAGAAAATCAATCCGGATATCAAGACCGGGTATACGATGAAAATGTCGTACGGAGGCCTGGAGGATATGGACGCGGCGGACTTCTTTTCTGTAAAATATACGTACATCACAGAAAGCTTTGTAGAGCATGCGCACAGTCTTGGTAAAGAAGTCTGTGCCTGGACGCTGAATTATCAGGGAGATATGCAGCGGATGGTCAACTGCGGCGTGGACAACATTATCACGGACGATCCGGAGCTGGTGCGTAAGGTTATCCTCGGAACGACCGACCGAAATCCGGGCTTTGTCAGCCTGCTTGGCTATGCACTGAAATAAATGGAGTAAAACAATGGAGGTGGAAACTTCATGGCAGAGAAAGTAAACATGCCATCCCAGAAGAAAGAAAAGAAGAAAAAGAGGAAGAAAAAACTTCCTTCGGATTTTTATGATTATAACCTGCTGGCCTGCACTATTTTGCTGGTCAGCTTCGGACTGATTATGCTGTACAGCGCGAGTGCCTACGAGGCGGCCAGTACATTCAAGGGAAATGATATGTATTATTTCACGCATCAGGCGGGGCTTTCTGCTATTGTTCTGGTGGGGATTGTGATATTGTCGAAGCTTGTAGATTATCATAGTGTATGGTTCCAGCGGATTGCAGCACTGGTATACTGGGGAAGTCTCCTTCTGATGGCGGCGGTAAGGTTTACGCCGCTTGGTTATGAAGCCTACGGGGCGAGAAGATGGCTCCGGATCGGCGGTGGCAGTCTTCAGCCTGCGGAGATTGGAAAGCTGGGGCTGATTCTGTATTTGCCATACATTATCCTGAAGATGGGAAAAAATATGCGTACCATCCGCGCAAAAGCAATTGTCCTCGGACTTGGCGTGCTGCAGGCGCTGGCTGCGTGGATTCTGACGGACAACCTGAGTACCGCCATTATTCTGGGACTCATCGCCTGCGTCATTTTGTTTCTGGCGGACCCGGAGGTAAAATTTTATGCGCGTGTGATTCCGGGCGCGGCGGTAATTGGCGTTTTTGCGATTATCATTTTAAAAAATAATCTGCAGATCTTTGAAAGAATAGGCGGTGACTTCCGGTCGAACCGTATCTATGAATGGCTTTCCGGAGGCAGCTATCAGATTCTGCAGGGACTTTATGCGATTGGATCCGGTGGATTTCTCGGAAAAGGACTTGGCAACAGTACGCAGAAGATTACAACAATTCCGGAAGCACAGAACGATATGATCTTCTCGATCATCTGCGAGGAGCTTGGAATATTTGGCGCGCTTCTTGTATTGCTGCTGTTTGGCTACCTGCTGTACCGTCTGTTTGTGGTAGCACAGAATGCGCCGGACGCGTATGGAATGCTGATGGTGAGCGGCGTTTTTGCACATATTTCCATTCAGGTTATTCTGAACCTGTGCGTTGTTCTGAAATTGATGCCGGCAACGGGAATTACCCTTCCATTTATCAGTTACGGAGGAACATCGGTGCTCTTTATCCTGACGGAAATCGGCATTGCCCTGTGCGTCTCCCGCTTTATTGTGTTCCAGGATGGAAAGAGCGGAGAAGGAGAGGCACAGGCGGAAGAACAGTAAAAGTAGAAAAATCTATTGACAAATGCCGGAATAACAGATACACTTTTTTCGAAAGAAATACTGGCTGCCGGGTAGAGGCAGGAAGGAGCAGAACAATGTTAGAAAAGATAAAAGAAATTTTAGTAGAACAGCTCAACTGTGATGCAGACAGCATCAACGAAGATACCTCTTTTAAAGATGACCTGGGTGCAGATTCCCTGGATCTCTACGAGATGGTTATGGCATTAGAAGACGAGTACGGAATTGAAATCGACACCGACGAACTGACAGACCTTTCTACCGTCGGCGACTTTATGGAATATTTGAAACAGCACGGCGTAGAGGTCTGAAAAAGAGCATTGCCGCTGGCAAAAGTGGAAGGATGGTGCAGCTCGGAAGAAACGCCGGGCTGTTTTCCATTCTAAATAAATGGTGGAAGGGAACAGACAAAAGGATTGTTCCAGAAAAACCAGAAATCAGGAGAAAAGAAAAATGAGCAATGTAAAAACAAGATTTGCACCGAGCCCGACAGGCCGGATGCATGTAGGAAACCTGCGTACTGCCCTGTATGCGTATCTGATCGCAAAACACGATGACGGAACCTTTATGCTCCGTATCGAGGATACCGACCAGGAGCGTTTCCAGGAAGGCGCACTTGATATCATCTACCGTACCTTAAAAGAGACCGGCCTGGTACACGACGAGGGACCGGACAAAGACGGCGGCTGCGGCCCGTACGTACAGAGCGAGCGTAATGCAGCAGGTCTGTACCTGAAATACGCAAAACAGCTGGTAGAGCAGGGTGACGCTTATTACTGCTTCTGTGGCGCAGAGCGCCTGAGCCAGTGCAAGCGTAACGTAGGCGGAAAAGAAATCTCGATCTACGACAAACACTGCCTTGGTCTTTCCAAAGAGGAAGTAGAGGCCAATCTGGCAGCTGGCAAACCGTACGTCATCCGTTTCAATATGCCGACCGAAGGAACCACAACCTTCCACGATGAGATCTACGGAGATATCACCGTAAACAACGAGGAGCTGGAAGACCTGATCCTGATCAAATCCGACGGATATCCGACCTACAACTTCGCAAACGTCATCGACGACCATCTGATGGGTGTAACCCACGTTGTCCGCGGTAATGAGTATCTGTCCTCATCCCCGAAATACAACCGTATTTACGAGGCATTCGGCTGGGAAGTTCCAGTTTACGTACACTGTCCGCTGATCACCAACGAGGAGCATCAGAAGCTGTCCAAACGCTGTGGCCATTCTTCTTATGAAGACCTGATCGATCAGGGCTTCTTAAAAGATGCCATTGTCAACTTCGTAGCCCTTCTTGGATGGAGCCCGGAAGGAAACCGCGAGATCTATTCTCTCGAGGAGCTGGTAAAAATCTTCGATTACCACCACATCAGCAAATCTCCGGCCGTTTTCGATATGACAAAACTCCGCTGGATGAACGGCGAGTACATGAAGGCAATGGACGACGAGAAGTTCTATGAGATGGCGCTTCCGTATATCCAGAAGACAGTCCACCGTCCGCTCGATTTTAAGAAAATTGCAGCCATGGTAAAAACAAGAATCGAAGTATTCCCGGATATTGCAGACCTCATCGACTTCTTCGAGGAAGTTCCGGAGTACGACGCTTCGATGTACACTCACAAAAAGATGAAGACAAACGAGGAGACCTCCCTTGCACTTCTTCAGGAAGTAAAACCGCTGCTGGCAGCGCAGGAAGATTTCAGCAATGATGCTCTCTTTGAGATGCTCAGCGCATTCGGAAAAGAAAAAGGATACAAGACCGGTTATATTATGTGGCCAATCCGTACCGCTCTTTCCGGAAAACAGATGACACCGGCCGGCGCAACGGAAATCCTTGAGGTTCTGGGAAAAGAGGAGTCTCTTGCCCGCATCGACAAAGCGATTGAGAAATTATCCAAATGATATATAATAATTCACAGAAAAAAGCGGTGATGCATACCACCGGCCCCATGATGGTCCTTGCCGGACCGGGGTCGGGGAAAACCGCAGTGATTACGGGGCGGACCTGCCAGCTTGTAACGAGCGGCATTTCCGCCTCTCGTATTCTTGTCGTAACATTTACGCGTGCGGCGGCAAAAGAGATGAAGGAGCGGTATTTGAAGGCGATGGGAAAGACGAGTACCCAGGTCACCTTTGGAACGTTCCACGGGGTATTCTACGCGATTCTGCGCCATACGTACCGCATGTCCGGCAACAATATTTTAAGCGAGGAAGAGAAAAAGCGGCTGATGCGCGAGCTGGTCAACCACTATGCCAGAGACCTGGAGGAAGAGGATCTCGAGGAAAATCTGGCGCGCGAAATCAGCACTGTGAAGAACAATCAGATCCCGCTGGAACATTACTATTCCGCCTGTATGCCGCAGGAAAAGTTCCGCGAAATCTATGAGGCGTATGAGAAATGGCGGAAGGAGAACAAAAAACTCGATTTCGACGATCTGATGGTGCAGTGCAAACGTCTCTTTCTGGAGCGGCCGGAGGTCCTCCGCGCCTGGCAGCAGAAATTTCAGTATATCCTGATTGACGAGTTTCAGGACATCAGCCCCGTGCAGTATGAGATTGTGCGGATGCTGGCGCTGCCGGAAAATAACCTCTTTATTGTCGGGGATGACGATCAGTCGATTTATCAGTTCCGCGGGGCCAAGCCGGAGATCATGCTGAATTTTCCGAAAGATTACCCGGGCGCGGCGCAGGTAGTGCTCGATAAAAATTACCGTAGTACGGAATTTATCGTGAAGCGGTCCCAATGCCTGATCCACCACAACAAAAAGCGGTATGAAAAGGCGATTTCCACCAACAACGAGAAAGGCGCTCCGGTTGCAATCCGGGGATATAAGAACCCGCGCGAGGAGATGCGTGCCGTTGCCGAGGAGCTGCGGGAGGCGGAGAAAAACGGCTGTCCGTATGAAGAGATGGCGCTTTTGTTCCGCACGAATCTTGGCTGCCGGACAGCAGTAGAGGAACTGATGGAAGCACAGATCCCGTTCCAGATGCGGGATGCCCTGCCGGATCTCTATGACCACTGGATTGCGAAAGATCTGCTGACGTATCTGAATCTTGCGATGGGAAGTCGGAAGCGCGGCGAGTTTTTAAAGATTGCCAACCGCCCGAACCGTTATCTGTCGCGGGATGCCTTTGAGGAGGCGACTGTTTCGTTCGATGCACTTCTGGAATATTACGAAGAAAAAGACTGGATGTGCCAGCGGATCCGCAAACTGGAGCAGGATATCACGACACTGACGCATTTATCGCCGTTCGGCGCGGTCAATTACATCCGCTATGCGATCGGCTATGAACAGTATGTGAAGGAATATGCTGCATACCGCCATCTGAAAGAGGATGATCTGATTTCCGTTTTGGACGAGCTGCAGGAGGCGGCAAAGAGCCAGAAAAGCATCGAGGGCTGGTTTGCACATATTGAGGAATACCAGCAGAAGATGAAGGAAAAACAGAAGCAGCGCGCAGAGAGTGCGGAAGGAGTTATGGTTTCCACCCTGCACAGCGTCAAGGGACTCGAGTACGACAAGGTCTATCTTCTTGACGTCAACGAGGGCGTAATGCCGTATCAGAAAGCAGTCCTTGCGGAGGCGATCGAGGAGGAGCGGCGGATGTTCTACGTCGGAATGACGCGCGCCCGGAAAGAGCTGACGCTCTGTTATGTGGAGGAACGGTTTGAAAAGAAAGTCGAGCCGTCCCGGTTCCTGGACGAGGTGATCCAGTAAATTTGTACTGTTGTGAAAGATGTTGAAAATAAATTTACTAATTGATAAAATTTTAACAAATAATACATTGACAAAGTTTTAACAATGAAGTATAGTAATACCTGTAAGCGGGAACAATAAGATGACCGCAAAGCGAGGAGGAAAAACATTATGAAAATTTTATTTTACGATACCCAGAGCTACGACAGAGAATCTTTCGACCGAACCAAAGAGCAGTTTCCAGAAATTGAAGTGGAATATTTAAAAACCGGCCTTGCTGCAAGAACCGCTTCCCTGGCAAAGGGCTACGATGCCGTGTGCGCCTTCGTAAACTCCGATGTCGGAACAAAAACCGTAGAAGCACTGCATGAGGCAGGCGTCAAGCTGATCCTGATGCGCTGCGCAGGCTTCAACAACGTAGATTTAAAGACAGCTGCAAAATACGGCATTGATGTACGCCGTGTACCGGGTTACTCCCCGGAGGCTGTAGCTGAGCATGCGATGACACTGGCCATGACGGTAAACCGCCACATGCACAAAGCATATACGAAAGTAAGAGAAAACGACTTCAGCCTGGGCGGACTGATGGGATTTAACTTCTATCAGAAGACCGCCGGAATCGTCGGAACCGGAAAAATCGGTGCGGCTATGGCAAGAATCTGCCGCGGTTTCGGCATGAAAGTCATTGCTTACGATGTATACCAGAATGAATCCTTAAAAGATTTTGTTACGTACGTAACTCTTGATGAACTGCTGGCGCAGAGTGATCTGATCTCCCTGCACTGCCCGCTGATGGACAGCACATACCACATGATCAACCGCGAGAGCATCAAAAAGATGAAAGACGGCGTGATCCTGGTCAATACGTCCCGCGGAGGTCTGGTAAAGACAGACGACCTGATCGAGGGAATCCGTGCAAGAAAATTCTTCGGCGTCGGCCTTGACGTATACGAGGAGGAAACCCCGAACGTATTCGAGGACCGTTCCGATGAGATTCTGGAGCACTCCACCACAGCACGTCTCCTGTCCTTCCCGAACGTTATGATCACTTCACATCAGGGATTCTTCACCGAGGAAGCACTGCGTGCGATTGCAGAGACCACACTGCAGAATGCACTGGATTTCGAGGCAGGAAAAGAGACCCCGAACATTGTCCGTGCATAATGGAAATCCACTAGAAAACAGTTATCTTATAAGAGAACAAGAGACAACCCATTTTCGGCGGGTTGTCTCTTTTAAATTATGAGAAAATAGTGTATGATGGTAGATAGCAGAAAAAACGGCCAGAGGAAAACACTGGCCGGATACAAAAGGAGAGCAGGATTTTATGGACTGTAAAGAAGCAGAAAAATTAATACAGTCATACGTGCAGGGAAATATGCCGGAGAAAGAGATGGAACCGTTTATTTCCCATATCCGGAAATGCCATACATGCCACGAGGAACTGGAGACATATTTTATTGTGAACCGTGCGATGGCATATTTCGAGGATGACGCGCCCGATTCCTACAATCTGACAGGACTTCTGGAACGCGATCTGGAGAAAAAAGAGGAAGAAGCGAGACACCGCCGGTACAAAGATACGTTTTTCCGGGTGCTGATGCTGATTCTCGTTCTGTTTCTGGTGCTCCTGGCTCTGCACTATTTTGAAGTGATAGAATTACCCTGGCTGAAAGGATTATTATGAGTGATAAAATCGTATTACTGGACGGACACAGTATTCTGAACCGGGCTTTTTACGGCGTACCGGATCTGTCCAATGCAGAAGGACTGCACACGAACGCCGTATATGGATTCCTGAATATTCTGTTTAAAATTCTCGATGAGGAGCAGCCGCAGTATCTTGCCGTGGCGTTTGACCTCCATGTACCGACATTCCGCCACAAAATGTATGACCAGTACAAGGGAACGAGAAAGCCGATGCCGCAGGAATTGCGCGAACAGGTCCCGGTGATCCAGGAAGTGCTCGCAGCAATGGACATTGAGATTGTCACAAAAGAGGGCTATGAGGCGGATGATATCTTAGGAACGCTCGGCCGCAAATGCGAGGCGGAAGGGATGGAAGTTACGATCGTATCCGGAGACCGCGACCTGCTGCAGCTTGCAACGGACCACATTCTGATCCGGATTCCAAAGACCGTAAAGCGTGTGACGACGATTGAAAATTACCACACGGCAGAGGTGCTGGAAAAATACAGTCTTCTCCCGAAACAGATCATCGATCTGAAAGCGCTGATGGGCGATACCGCAGACAATATCCCGGGTCTGCCGGGTGTCGGCGAGAAAACCGCGACGAAAATCCTGCTGCAGTACGAGACACTGGAAAATGCGCATGCACATTTCGAGGAGATCAAACCGAACAAGGCAAAAGAAGCGATGCGTGATCATTATGATCTGGCGGAATTAAGCAAAAAACTTGCAACGATTGATACCGATGCGCCGGTGGAGCTCGACCGTGAAAAAGCGGCACTCTCGAATTTTTATACACCAAAAGCGTATGAGATGTTCAAACGTCTGGAGTTTAAGAACCTGCTGGGCCGCTTCGAGGAGACGAATGCAGAACCAGAGGATGCCGTCTTTCTACGCACCGTAACGGATTTTTCCGAGGCGGAAGAACTCTTTGAAACCATCGCGAAGGAGGAGAAGGCAGGAGCCGCTCTTCTGACAGAAGAAACCCCGAAGGACGGACCGATGGCAGATCGGAGCCGTTCACTTGTCGGTATGGCAGTTGCGTATGGAAGCGGAGAGCCGGATGTTGTTTACTTCCCAGCAGAAGGTTTCCTGACCGGAGATTATTTAAAAGAAAAATTGACTGAGCTGCAGAAGCAGATTCCGGTTTTCTGCGTCATGGACGGAAAAGAATTTCTGAAGGATATGCCGGACGCCGATGAAGCCCATCTGTTTGATGCCGGAATTGCCGCGTATTTATTAAATCCATTGAAATCACAGTATTCGTACGATGATATCGTAAAAGAGTACGTACACCGCTATGTGCCGGCAGTGGAAGAGATCTTCGGCGGAAGCAAGATTCCGGCCGCAGGAAAGATGACGCCGGAACAGCAGGAGTCGTATGCAGGTCATCAGGCGTATGCTGTATTTGCCGCACAGGAAAACATGGAAAAGCTGCTGAAGGAGCAGGGCATGTGGGATCTGTACCGGAATGTGGAGATTCCGCTGGTGTTTACGCTCCGTCAGATGGAAGCGGATGGAATCGCCGCAGAAAAAGAAGCACTTTCCGTTTACGGAGCTGAGCTGGCGGAGCGGATCGGAGAGCTGGAGGCACAGATCTACGAGGAGGCTGGCGAGGAGTTTAACATCAATTCCCCGAAGCAGCTCGGCGTGATTCTGTTTGAAAAGCTGCAGCTTCCGGGCGGCAAAAAGACCAAGACGGGTTATTCCACCGCCGCCGATGTGCTCGAAAAGCTCGCACCGGATCACAAACTCGTTGCCGATATTCTGGAGTACCGCCAGCTTGCCAAACTGAAATCGACGTACGCCGACGGTCTGCAGGCCGTGATCGGGAAAGATGGAAGAATCCATTCGACATTTAACCAGACCATCACCGCGACCGGCCGCATCAGCAGTACCGATCCGAATCTGCAGAACATTCCGGTGCGGATGGAGCTTGGCCGTCTGATCCGGAAAGCCTTCGTGCCAAAGCCTGGCTGTGTCTTTCTGGATGCCGACTATTCCCAGATTGAGCTCCGCGTGCTGGCCCATATGTCGGGCGATGAAAACCTGATCGAGGCGTACCGCGAGGCGGAGGATATCCACCGCATGACGGCATCGAAAGTGTTCCATGTGCCGCTTGAAGAGGTAACACCGCTGCAGAGAAGAAATGCGAAGGCGGTCAACTTCGGTATCGTATACGGCATCAGTTCGTTCGGTCTGGGCCAGGATCTCGGCATCAGCCGGAAAGAGGCAGAGGCCTATATCCAGCAGTATTTCGAGACGTATCCGGGTATCCATGAGTTTTTGAACCGCTGCGTGGAGGATGCCAAAGAGAAAGGCTATTCCGTGACGATGTTCGGACGCAGACGGCCGATGCCGGAGCTGAAATCGAGCAACTTTATGCAGCGGTCATTCGGCGAGCGCGTTGCGATGAATGCGCCGATCCAGGGAACGGCGGCGGATATTATTAAAATAGCGATGATCCGCGTGGCGAAACGGCTGAAAGAGGAGCAGTTAAAGACCAGACTTCTTCTTCAGGTACACGATGAGCTGCTGCTGGAAGTGCCGGAAGACGAGCTCGAAAAGGCAGAACAGATCCTGGAAGAGGAGATGACCGGGGCAGCACATCTGGCTGTCAAACTCGAGATCGATATGCACACAGGAAACAACTGGTACGAGGCGAAATAGCGCACTCATACCAGGAGCGAAAGGATACAAAAGAATGAAAGTTTTTGGAATTACAGGCGGCGTGGGCGCCGGAAAAAGCGAAGTGCTCACGTACCTTGGACAGAATTATGATGCAACGGTGATCCAGGCGGACGAGGCAGGTTACCTTGTGATGCTGCCGGGCGGCGAATGCTATGGAGAGATTGTGAAGCTGTTCGGCAGACAGATCACCACAGAGACCGGCGAACTTGACCGGAAACGGATTGCTGAGATCGTTTTTCAGGACGAAGAAAAGTTAAAAGCCCTGAATGCGATCGTTCATCCGGCGGTAAAACGGTATATCAAAAAAGCCATTGCAGCTGCGGAAAAAGCAGGGACGGAATACGTCTTTGTGGAGGCCGCACTCTTAATTGAAGAAAAATATGATGAAATTTGTGATGAACTGTGGTATATTTATGCGGATGAAGAAGTCCGGAAGGAGCGATTGATCGAAGGACGCGGCTATTCCGAGAAGAAAGTACGCGAAATCATGGCAAATCAGCTCTCCGAGGATGAATTCAGCAGCCACTGCGATTTTGAAATCGACAACAGCGGCGATTTTGAGGAAACAAAAAAACAGTTAGATCATAGGATGAAAAAATATGAAACTTTGTAGTATTGCAAGTGGTTCGAGCGGAAACTGCATTTTCGCGGGAAGCGAGACCACAAGCCTTCTGATCGATGCGGGCATCAGCGGAAAGCGCGTGGAGGCGGGGCTGGCTGTTCTCGATCGCAGCGCGAAGGAGCTGGACGGCATTCTCGTGACACATGAGCATTCCGATCATATCCAGGGCCTTGGCGTGCTGGCGCGCCGGTATGGTATTCCGATTTACGCAACGGATGGAACAATTCAGGCGATGCAGCAGACGAAGAGCCTTGGAAAGTTCCCGGAGGGGATTTTCCACACGATTCACGCGGATGACACGTTTACGCTGGGTGATATCGCCGTACATCCGTTTACGATCTCCCACGATGCGGCAGAGCCGGTCGGCTACCGCATGGAATCCGGCGGGAAATCGATTGCGATTGCGACGGATCTTGGCGTTTACAGCAATTACACGGTTCAGAATCTGACCGGGCTGGATGCCGTTTTGTTAGAGGCAAATCACGACGAGAACATGCTTGCGGTCGGACCGTACCCGTATCCGTTAAAACAGCGGATCGCCGGGGCGAAAGGCCATTTATCAAACCTGGCGGCAGGCCATCTCCTCTGCGAGATTCTGCACGACAATCTGCAGGAAGTGCTGCTCGGCCATCTGAGCAAGGAAAATAATTATGAGGCATTGGCCTTTGAAACCGTGGCCTGCGAGGTCACAACGGGTGATAATCCGTATCACTCGGGTGATTTTCATCTCGCTGTCGCTAAAAGAAGCGAAGTATCACCGTTAATTGAGGTTTAAATATACATTTTTAGAGCTACATACCATGTTTTTCGCAAGGCCGCCATTACCGGTTTTTCCGGGGCTTTGACATAAAACCAGAAAAAGGAGAATGGAAACATGAAGAAGACAATTATCACTGTCGTAGGCAAGGACACCGTGGGCATTATCGCAAAGGTATGTAATTATCTGGCAGAGAACCAGGTAAACATCGAAGACATTTCTCAGACGATTGTGCAGGGATATTTCAACATGATGATGGTAACGGACGTCTCCAAGAGCGAGAAATCCAACGCAGAGCTTGCAAAAGATCTGGAGAAGCTTGGAAGTTCCATCGGCGTTGTCATCCGCTGCCAGCATGAAGATATTTTCAATATGATGCACCGTATCTAAAGCGAAGGAGAAAAACGACATGATAAATCTGTTTGAAGTAAAGGAAACGAACGAGATGATCGAAAAAGAGAATCTGGACGTTCGTACCATTACCCTTGGAATCAGTCTTATGGACTGTATCGACTCCAATCTTGACAAGCTGAACCGCAAAATCTACGACAAAATCACGACGACTGCCAGAAATCTGGTTTCCGTAGGTGAGGAGATCGAGGGCGAGTTCGGTATTCCGATTGTAAACAAGAGAATTTCCGTTACCCCGATTGCCTTAGTCGGCGCAGCAGCCTGCAGAACGCCGGAGGATTTCGTGACGATTGCACAGACTCTGGACCGTGCGGCAAAAGAAGTCGGCGTCAATTTCCTCGGCGGCTATTCCGCTCTGGTAAGCAAAGGTATGACGACAGCAGATGAGCTTCTGATCCGTTCTATCCCGCAGGCACTGGCTGTTACGGATTTTGTCTGCAGTTCCATCAACCTTGGCTCCACCAAAACCGGTATCAACATGGATGCTGTCAAACTGATGGGTGAGATCATTAAGAAGACGGCGGAGGCAAGCAAAGAGAACAACTGCCTTGGATGCGCAAAACTCGTTGTTTTCTGCAATGCACCGGACGACAACCCGTTCATGGCAGGCGCTTTCCACGGCGTAACCGAGGCGGATGCCATCATCAATGTCGGCGTTTCCGGTCCTGGTGTTGTCAAACATGCTCTGGAAAAAGTACGTGGCGAGAACTTTGAGGTACTCTGCGAGACGATCAAGAAGACCGCATTTAAGGTAACGCGTGTCGGCCAGCTCGTTGCACAGGAGGCTTCCAAGCGGCTGAACATTCCGTTTGGTATCATTGACCTTTCCCTGGCACCGACTCCGGCGATCGGAGATTCCGTTGCGGATATCCTTGAGGAGATCGGCCTCGAGCACGCAGGTGCACCGGGAACGACAGCGGCGCTGGCGCTTCTGAACGATCAGGTGAAAAAGGGCGGTGTTATGGCATCTTCCTATGTCGGCGGTCTCTCCGGCGCATTCATCCCGGTTTCTGAGGATCAGGGTATGATCAACGCAGTCAACGACGGCGCACTGACCATTGAAAAACTCGAGGCAATGACCTGTGTCTGCTCCGTAGGTCTTGATATGATCGCCATCCCGGGAGACACGAAAGCATCGACCATCTCCGGAATCATCGCAGATGAGCTTGCCATCGGTATGGTCAACCAGAAAACAACGGCAGTCCGCCTGATCCCGGTCATCGGAAAAGGCGTGGGCGAGACCGTAGAATTCGGCGGCCTCCTCGGCTATGCACCGATCATGCCGGTCAACAACTTCTCCTGCGAGGCATTCGTCAACCGCACCGGAAGAATCCCGGCACCGATTCATTCGTTTAAAAACTAAAAAGACAGCTGAAAAGCCGGCAGTGATCCTGAATGGAAAGGATCGCTGCCGGCTTTTTTACCATCTGCGCAAATAAAAATAGTAATTTTAAGGAATGTATAGTATGATATATTACATACTGATAATTTTACTTGCAACCCATAAAAAGTGTAAGAAAAAATGAATTATTACGGGGAACTTCAGCGGTAGCAGCCGTTGTTCTAGCAATACCTCTGCGGATGTGGATGTGAAGGCCGCCATAGAAAACACAAAGTATTATTTGAACAAAAACGGCAAAATGCAGACTGGCTGGCAGAAGATCGGTGGAAAATGGTATTACATGGATAAGAACGGAGCGCTGCAGGAATCTAAATGGATCAGCGGAATTTATTATGTAAAAGTCGATGGGCAGTCCGTTCGTCTGATGAAAGACCGGAAAGCTTTCCTTCCTCCCGGTAAATCGCACGGATCTGGTTCATGATGAGGTACAAAACAGACTGTTTCCTCAGATCTTTCGGTATGACCTCCAGTGCCTCATGGAACTTGCGCCTGTAATGTACCCAGCACCCTGCGATCTTCAGATCTCCAAAATATGATGTTCCTCAACTTCGACTTTTCAGGCACAAAGCGGTAACATCTGGATATGGCATCTGGAAGCTGTTTTCATTCTTTTTGCCGATCTGTTTTTTCTTTTTGGCTGCTCTTATTGGACAGCACGATCTGTTCCATCATCAGCTGCATCTTATCATTGCGGGTCTGTGTCTGTTTTGTCAGTTCCTCCATCTGATCCTGAAGACAGAGAAACAGAAGAAAATATATCTGCCGAAAGTCCATTTCCGTTTTTGATACACATCACTGGAACTTCGGGCACAGTTGCTGTTCTTTTTTTGCCTTTTAACGCTAAAAGGTAATGTTTTTCTTGTGTGCAGTAAAGTGTTAGAGTATAATAAAACCAGTTTTTTTGCATAAGTTTAAGCGGAGAATCCTGCCGTAGCAGGATCCTTTCTTACGGTGTTATTTCACAGACGTAACCATAATAGTTTTACTGCAGGGGGGGATAGAAAATGAAAACAAAAGAGATTCAGGAACTCTATCAAATAAAATTACATAGTATGGACACGATCCTGCATCAGATATCGCTTATGGATCAGGTGGAAAATGAGCAGGAGCTGTCAGAAATCATTCACTCTTTGTTGCAGGCGATTGGAAACTATACAGGGGCAGACCGGGTATATGTTTTTGACTGGGAAACCGATCAGAAGGACAGTCTGAGCAATACATTTGAATGGTGTGCCGATGGAGTGGCACCAGAGATAGATAACCTTCAGGCAATCCCGGTCAGTTCGATGCCGAACTGGGTGAAACGATTTGAAAACAAGGAAGTAATCGTGATTCATGATCTGGAAGCGACAAAAAATTCTGAACCGGAAGAATATGAATTGTTAAAAACACAGGAAATATGTTCCTTGATTGCGGTGCCGATTTATGCCAATCATCAGATGAATGGATTCATCGGGGTAGATAATCCTGATTTGAGGCAGAATGAGATTTCCATTACACTGCTGTCTGATGTTGGCGGACATCTTGGATGTGTGAGGGAAAATCTGAAAAGTACGGTACTGTTGAAAAAGGCTCTTGATGAGGCGACAAAGAGGTCAGAGATTATTGCCGCAATTGCTACGTTGTATGTAACAATCGTACAAGCCAATGTTAAAGAGCGGACATATGAGCTTTTGAAAGGCCATGACCTTGTGCAAAAAATCCTTGGACAAAAGGGGAAAATTGATGATGTTATGGAAAGACTTCCAACAGCATTTGCCGCCCAGGAAGAGAGAGAAAAATACCGGGAGTTTCTTGACTTTGATACATTGACAGAGAGACTTCGTAATACGAATTCTGTTTCGATTGAATTTATGGGAGTAAACGGAGAATGGCGGCTGGCCAGATTTATTGTAAAGAGCAGAGATGCACATGGAAACGCTGTGGATGTGCTTTATGTCGTACGAGATATTACGGAAGAAAAATCACGGGAACTCATGTATCAGAAACAGCTTAAGGAAAGCATGGAAGATGCTCATCGCGCGAATCTTTCAAAAACAGCCTTTCTCCGGCGTATGAGCCACGATATCCGTACACCGCTAAACGGAATCGTGGGGATGATCCATATCGCTGAAAAATATAACAATGATGTGGTCAAGTTAAGGGAATGCAGGAAGAAGGTACTTCAGTCCGCCGATTATCTGCAAAATCTGATCAACAATGTCCTGGATATCGGCAAACTGGAATCCGGTTCCCTTGTGTTGGAACATAAATCCTTTGATCTGGCAGAACTGTTAAGGAATAATCTGACGGTTGTTGCAATGAGTGCTTATGAGAATGGTGTAAGATTTGAAGGCGGCGTGGAAGCAAGCACAATCCGCCACAGATATTTGATTGGAAGTCCGGTACATCTGAGCAGGGTTTTAATGAATCTTTCTTCCAACGCGATTAAATACAATCATTTTCATGGAACAGTGAATGTTCATTGCGAAGAATTATCGGATGATGGGAATATAGCTGTTTTTCAGTTTGTATGTTCAGATACCGGTCTTGGTATGAGTGAAGAATTTCAAAAACATGCGTTTGATGCTTTTGCGCAGGAAGGCAAACAGTCAACTACAACATTCAGTGGCTCCGGTCTGGGACTTTCGATTGTCAAAGATATTGTTGAACGGATGGGTGGAACGATAGAACTGGAAAGCGAAGAAAATGTAGGAAGCACGTTTACGGTTACGGTTCCATTTGAAATAGATTATTTGGTTGAAAATAATGATTCACAGAAGGACAGCTACTCACAGGATATGGATCTGTCAGGAAAACGGGTGCTTCTTGTTGAAGATAATGTCATTAATATGGAGATAGCCCATGCAATCCTGGAGGAGGAGCATCTGAACATTACAGAAGCGAAAAACGGAAAAGAGGCATTTGAAATATTTCAGAATTCCAGGTTGGATGAGTATGATGTCATCATCATGGATGTGATGATGCCGGTCATGGATGGGCTGGAAGCAACAAAAGCAATTCGTATGCTGGAACGTGAAGATGCCAAAAAGATTCCAATCATTGCCATGACGGCAAATGCTTTTGAGGAAGATCGGAAAGCATGTCTGGAGGCCGGGATGAATGAACATATTGGAAAGCCGATTGATATTCCGCAATTAAAAAGAGTGATCACAAAACTGCTGACAAAAAGGGGTAGTAAACGCAAAAACATAATCATTCATTGAAATTAAGAAGAACTATAGCAATTTTATTAGGACTTTTGATATTTAGCAGTCACCCTGGCAGGGTGCAAAAACACAGATAACACGAAAGAAGAAACCGAAAAGCCTGTTATTACCCTCGGCAGCGACAGCTATCCACCATACAATTATCTGAATGAGGATGGTGTACCGACAGGAATTGATGTAGAACTGGCTACGGAAGCATTCAAAAGAATGGGATAACAGGTGAAGGTTGTCCAGATCAACTGGGAGGAGAAAAAAGAACTGGTGGAGAGCGGCGAGATTGATTGTATCATGGGCTGTTTTTTCTATGGAAGGACGTCTTGACGATTACCGCTGTCCAGTCCACAACCAAACCGGAAAGCATCTTTCTGAACCGGACGGATGAGAGGATCCCAAAGCTGGGAAATCTGATCATCCTGGGACACCGGGAGCTGATCTATACGTTTCTGGGAAAAGGATATGTAGATGCGGTTGCTGCACACGAGGAATCTATCGTTCAGTATAGGAAGGATTATGATGCAAGCTTCCGTATCCTGGAAGAGCCTCTGATGATCACCGGAATAGGCGTTGCTTTTGCAAAAGAGGATGACAGGGGAATCTGTGAGCAGATGGGCCAGACACAGGAAGAGATGCGTCTGGATGGCACATCCCTGAAAATCATTGAAAAATACCTGGATGATCCCCAGAAGTATCTGGAGGTGGAGAAAAACGGATCCAGCTGCTCGGCGGTCTGATAGGAATCTGTGTAGCTGTAGTCTCTCTGTTTTATTTCTTCCACGCAGAAAAAGCAGAAGCAGAGAAAAGAATGGTGGAGATTGTAAACTATGTGAAAGTGCAGTGTTCCACTACACCCATTATAATGAATCTTCGGAATCCAAAAGTCTCCTCCGTGCCATTGAAAGTGCCAGACAAATGAGTACAAATATTAAAATGGAAACAGAAAACGGCGGGCAGCTAAGAGAGGATTTCCTGAAAGAAAAAAGGTGCCGACGTGACAAAAACATGGGATGGTCAGGAAGCTGTTGAACTGTTCAGAAATAGTGAACCTGGTGAATTTGATGTCATTCTTATGGACATTATGATGCCGGTCATGAATGGTTATGAAGCTACAAAGATGATTAGGTCTCTGGACAGAGAGGATGCAAAGAAAATACCGATCATTGCAATGACAGCAAATGCGTTCACGGAGGACAGAATAAGGGCAAAAGAAGCAGGGATGAATGAACATGTTGCTAAGCCTGTTGATGTGGAATTACTGATGAAAGTAATTTATAGCGGGAGTGCTATGAAGCATTAATAGTACATGAGAAAACAAGGAGGAATTCAGTTGTTGGAGAAAGCGGTTCAGGCTGCAATATATGAAAAAGCTCTTAAAAATCATTATATAGAAATCCTGTACATTGATTTTGAAGATACTCATGCGTTATGCATCTGGCAATATAGATGATCTTAATCGGATAAAACAGCAGATGACGATGGAAGCAATCACACAGGGAACAGCAGAACACATCATGCATCATGTTATGATCAATTTTATACTGAATGGTGAGATGCGTTTCATGCAGTTTGACTTTACAAGAGAAAGTGCAGATACAAAAAATGTTTTCCTGTTTGTGGAGGACTATACAGTTCCACAGCAGCAGATGATGCTGCTGCTGGAAAAAAAGCTGGTTCTATAACAGAACCAGCTTTTTTGTGTATTCATGGACGAACGGTGTCCCTGTTTTGTGAGAACGGACAGTCTCGTAAAAAAGAGAGGCCTGTATATCGCTCTCAAAGGCGGCAAGTGCATCGCCGGTAAGAAGCCGCGGGGCGTCGGCTGCCTTGGCAATGAGCGGCAGAGAAGAACGTCTTCTAATCTCTTTTAACAATGCACCGGCACTTTTTCGGAAACCGAGAACACGGTTATAGCCGGCCGGGTACAATGTTTTCTGGTTCAGAAGCAGATGCATCAGGGCGCGGCTGATGCGGGTATACGTCATTTCCTTTGTTTTAAGCTGCATGGCGAATTCTGAAAATGAGGAGCATGCGTGGCGCTGGCGGAGGATGCGGTTGGCAAGATCCGGCGAGAGGTCGAGACAGGAGGAGAGAGATCCCTTCGTCTCCGTGAGGAGCCGTGCGGCGAGGAGCAGGCTGAAATCATCGGCGGTCAACAGTCCATGAGATGCGACGGCATTCTGAAAAGCGTGAAAGACCGCTTCTGGCATGCAGGAGGCGAGCGCGGACAGTTCCAGATCCTTATGCGGATTGGAAAAAAGAAGATTCCGCATTGCTGTAGCAGAAGGGAGTGCATGTGTGAAAAGCGCTCCTTCGTGGTATCCGCTGCCCTCCCGGCGGATCGTTACCGGCCGAATGCGGCTTTGTGACAGCAGAAGTGCCTGGACATATTCAATGCCTAAAATATTGTTTGGTTCTTTTAAAAAGGTATCAAGTTCTTCTTTTGAAAGCGAAGAGAAGGAAGCGCTGTCAGAAAAATAAGCGGAAAGTGCCTGTGCGCGCGCCGTCGGGAAGGAAAGTCCGTTCCGAAGCAGACCGGAGAGCAGCTCGCGGTATTCCTCCGGCTCGTGGAGCAGAACATCAGCGAGTTCCAGAAACGGCGCCGTGTCTCCATATTCACTGCCAAAGCAGAGAAAATCGACGCAGCCAAGCGCAGTAAGGAGCGATACCGCCCCGCGTGCGAAATGCTGTGCACTGCCGAGTGCAAAGTGACACGGAAGCTGTAAGATAAGGTCCGCGCCGCCAAGAAGCGCCAGCTCCGCACGGTCATGTTGGTCAAGAATCGCAGGTGCGCCGCGCTGGACGAAATCGCCGCTCATAATCACGACAAGATAGTCCGCCCCGGTCAGTTCCCTGGCTTTTGCCAGCTGATAAGCATGGCCGTTATGAAAAGGATTATATTCTGCAATGACTGCGGTAATGGTCATAAAACGTACCTTCTTTCGAAAAAAATAGCACGATTCCAAACAGAGAGGAACCGCGGATCACATAACCCTATCGTAACAAAAACAGAAAAGGAATGCAAGAATTCCTCCGTTTTGGATTTTTTGTCCAGTTGTTTTGAATTTTATACTTGCGAAAGGGCAAAAAGCGTACTACAATGAGAATATCGAGTAAATTTATCGAAAGGAGTCAAAAGATCATGGGATTTATTGACACAATTAAAGCAAGAGCAAAAGCAGACAAAAAAACAATTGTACTGCCAGAGTCAGAAGACAGAAGAACATATGAGGCTGCTGCACAGATCCTGAAAGAGGACCTTGCAAATCTGATCATCATCGGAAGCGAAGAGGCAGTAAAGAAAGGCAGCGAGGGACTGGATGTCTCCAAAGCTACTATTGTAGATCCAGAGAAAAACGAGAAAACACAGGCTTATGTAGATAAGCTGGTAGAGCTTCGTGCAAAGAAAGGCATGACTCCGGAGAAAGCAAGAGAGACCATCCTGAATGACTATACATATTATGGCGTTATGATGGTTAAAATGGGAGATGCAGACGGACTTGTTTCCGGTGCCTGCCATTCTACCGCAAACACCTTACGTCCATGCCTGCAGATCTTAAAGACCAAACCAGGCACAAAACTCGTATCCGCATTTTTCCTGATGGTAGTTCCGGACTGCGAGTACGGCGATGACGGTGTATTCGTATTCGGTGACTGTGGTCTGAACCAGAACCCGAATCCGGAAGAGCTGGCTGCAATCGCAGAGTCTTCCGCAGAGTCCTACCGCATGCTGACCGGAAACGAGCCAAGAGTTGCCATGCTTTCCCACTCCTCCAAAGGAAGTGCAAAACATGCTGATGTAGACAAAGTTGTAGAGGCTACCAGAATTGCAAAAGAAGCAAACCCGGATCTTGCACTCGACGGAGAACTGCAGCTTGATGCAGCAATCGTTCCGAGCGTAGGCGCTTCCAAAGCTCCGGACAGCAAAGTTGCAGGAAGAGCAAACGTTCTGATCTTCCCGGATCTGGATGCCGGAAACATCGGATACAAACTGGTACAGAGACTGGCAAAAGCAGAAGCATACGGCCCGATGACGCAGGGTATCGCAGCTCCAGTCAACGATCTGTCCCGTGGATGCTCCGCAGAGGATATCGTTGGTGTTGTAGCAATCACTGCTGTACAGTGCCAGGCACAGTAAGCACGAAATAAAACCAATTACAAGCGGTTTTCTGGCCGGCTGCGGAGAACAGGCCGGCCAGAAGTTTTAATAAGAATTTTAAAATAGGAGAATTTAGAAATGAACGTATTAGTAGTAAACTGCGGAAGTTCCTCTCTGAAATTCCAGCTGATCAATTACGATAACCGTGACGTCCTGGCAAAAGGACTCTGTGAGAGAATCGGTATCGACGGACGTCTCGTTTATGAGCCAAAGAACGGCGAAAAAGAGGTAACAGAAGCAGCAATGCCGACACACGTAGAGGCAATCCAGATGGTTCTGGACGCTCTGGTAAACGAGAAGAGCGGCGTCATTAAGAGCCTGGAAGAAGTAGATGCCATCGGACACCGCGTTCTGCACGGCGGAATGAAGATCACAAACTCTGTTATCATCGATGACGAAGTAATCAAAGTTATCGAGGAGTGCGCTGACCTCGGTCCTCTGCACAATCCGGCAAACCTGATGGGAATCAATGCCTGCATGAAACTGATGCCGGGCGTTCCAAACGTAGCAGTATTTGATACCGCATTCCATCAGACCATGCCTCCGAAAGCATATATGTACGGTATTCCGAAAGAGTACTATGAGAAATACGCAATCCGTAAATACGGCTTCCACGGAACTTCTCATAAATTCGTATCCAAGAGAACCGCAGAGTTCCTTGGCAAAGACTACAACGATCTGAAGATCATCGTATGCCATATGGGAAATGGTGCTTCCCTTTCCGCTGTAAAGAACGGCAAATGTGTAGATACCTCCATGGGCCTTACCCCGCTCGAAGGTGTGATCATGGGAACCCGTTCCGGAGATATCGATCCGGCTTTTGTTGAGTATCTGTGCAACAAAGAGAACCTGACCGTATCCGAGGTTCTGAACATTCTGAACAAGAAATCCGGTATGCTCGGCATGACCGGCATCTCCAGCGATTACCGTGATGTATCTGCAGCAGCAGAGGCAGGTAATCAGGATGCCATCAACTGTCTGGAAGCATACGCTTACCGCATTATCAAATACATCGGTTCCTACATCGCAGCTATGGGCGGCGTAGATGTGATCACCTTCACCGCAGGCCTTGGAGAGAACGCTATTCCACTTCGTGAGACCATCTGCAAAGCATTTGAGTTCATGGGTCTGGAATTCGATTCTGAGGCAAATAACTGCCGCGGCGTTGAGAAGATCATCACCAAAGAAGGCTCCAAGATTACAGCATGCGTGATCCCGACCAACGAGGAAATCGCAATCTGCGAGGAGACTGTAGAGTTAGTAAAAGGAAAATAAAAAATAATTCAAAAAGCAGTTGACAATTCTTACCTTCCCGGGTATAATTGGTAAAGTGTGATTAGGAGAACAATATGAAAATCAGTCTGACCAAGTTATTTGCGCAGGACGGAAAGTCCGAAAAGTATGAAATTCCGCTTACATCCGAAACTTTTTCGATCGGTGGGCAGGACTATCGGGTAATCGAAAAACATCCTGTTATCCTTGGCCTTACGCATGAAGGCAATCGTGTGATCACGATCACCGGCAGCGCAGACCTTACAATGGAGATTCCATGTGCAAGATGCCTGACACCGGTAGCGACTCCATTCCAGCTCGAGTTCGATCTGCAGATTGATCTGAATCTGTCAGAGGAAGAACGCGAGGAAAAAGAAGAGGACTCTTCGTTTGTGGAGGGAGACGAGCTCGATGTGGAAGAACTGGTTCGTAATGAGCTCATAGTCCAATGGCCGATTCGAGTGCTGTGTAAAGATGACTGTAAAGGAATCTGCAGCCGTTGTGGTGCGAATCTGAATATTCAGACCTGTGACTGTGATACCACAGGGCTAGACCCCCGAATGGCTGCAATCAAAGATATATTCAGCAAATTTAAGGAGGTGTAACTATGTCCATTTGTCCTAAGAATAAATCTTCCAAAGCAAGACGCGATAAGAGAAGAGCAAACTGGAAAATGTCTGCTCCGAACCTTGTAAAATGCAGCAAATGTGGTGCTCTTATGATGCCGCACAGAGTTTGCAAAGCTTGTGGTTCTTACAACAAAAAAGAAGTCGTTGCAATGGACTAATATTCATAAATCGGAATCAGTTCCGATGTGCAATGCAGCAAAAGGCTCCCGTCACCGGGGGCTTTTTTGTTGTCTCTGCGGCTTGTCTGGAAGCGTCATATAAAAGATTTGACGTGGTGTGTCGTGATGTGCTATAATGGTTTCGGTGAGAATTGAAACAATATTGCAATATTTTTGTAACAATTATAAAAAAGGAGTGCAAAGCATATGAAGAATAGACGAATCATATTTCTGGCAGCATGCATGTGCAGTGTAGTATTCCTCTCAGGATGTTCCACAGACAGTCTGATGGATAAAATGATGGGAACTGAGACGACGGTTTCGTCTTCGGCCAGTGTAGATATTTCAAAAGAGGACAGCGATGCTGTTCATGTAGATGCCAATCTGGAAAAGCCGGTTTTTTCGGTAAATCCGGTGGAGAGCCTGCAGATTCCCGTTGGAAATACATCTGGAAAGCTGACTTGTGAGGCAGGAATAACGGGAGAAGGCACAGTAACATATCAGTGGTATAAGAACAACGTAAATTCCAACGGCGGAGGAACGCCGATTGAAGGCGCAACAGAAGTGACATACCAGGTCGATACTTCGGCGGAGGGCAAAGATTACTATTACGTTGTGGCAACAAACACGGTTGGAAATACCGTTTCCATGGCGACGAGTACGGTAACAGAAGTTACGGTAATTCCGGCAGGGAAATGGGTTCAGAATGAAAACGGATGGCAGTATCAGAATAATGATGGAAGCTATGCAACCAATACCTGGCAGAATATCGACGGCTACTGGTACGTGTTTGATGAAAATTCATACATGGTGACAGGATGGTACTGGAGCGGAGAAGAATGGTATTATCTGGCGGACAACGGTCAGATGCAGACCGGCTGGTTCACGCAGGATGGTGAGGAATATTATCTGGATCCGGATACCGGTGTCATGGCACGGAATACAACCATAGACGGTCATGAGATGAATTCGAGCGGAGTTAAGGTTTCTTAAGAAAAATAAGACAAAACAGAGCGGGTGGATTTTGGAAAGATAAATCCACCCGCTTTTTTGGAATACAGGAGAAAGCGCGGATGGGCATTTGTGCTTGATTTTTGCAAAGGAGTTTAGTATAGTTAATACAGCGCTTGCATAAGTGCTTTTAGAGCGTGGTTGAAAACGGTTTTTTGAAAGAAAAAGAGTTTTCAAACGCGCTTTAGAAAAGAGAAAAGAGGAAAAAACATGAGTGACTTAGTCAGAGTTGCAGTGGACGCGATGGGCGGCGATTATGCGCCTGTGGAGCCGGTAAAAGGCGCCGTTGAGGCCGTAAACGCAGATGAACGTGTCAAAGTCCAGCTGGTCGGCCAGGTGGATGTCATCGAAAAAGAACTGCAGAAATATACGTACCCGAAGGAGCGGGTTGAGATCGTTCCGGCAACCGAGATCATTGAGACGGGAGAGCCGCCGGTCAATGCGATCCGCCACAAAAAAGATTCTTCGATCGTTGTCGGCATGAAAAAAGTGCGCTGCGGAGAGGCAGACGCGTTTGTCTCCTCCGGAAGCACCGGAGCAGTCCTGGTCGGCGGACAGACGATCGTAGGACGCATCAAGGGCGTAGAGCGCCCGCCGCTGGCTCCGCTGATCCCGACGAAAGACGGTGTATCCCTTCTGATCGACTGCGGTGCGAATGTTGATGCAAGACCGTCCCATCTGGTGCAGTTTGCCATGATGGGTTCCATCTATATGGAACACGTTGTCGGCATTAAAAATCCGCGTGTGGGAATCGTGAATATCGGTGTGGAAGAAGAAAAAGGAAACGCGCTCGTCAAAGAGACGTATCCGCTTCTGAAAGAAAACCCGTATATCAACTTTGTCGGCAGTATCGAAGCAAGAGAAATTCCAAACGGAGCCGCAGACGTTGTTGTCTGTGAGGCGTTTGTCGGAAACGTTATCTTAAAGCTGTATGAGGGCGTCGGCGCGACCCTGATTTCCAAGGTAAAACAGGGCATGATGACATCTCTGCGCAGTAAAATCGGAGCCCTTCTTGTGAAACCGGCACTGAAAGAGACACTGAAGTCTTTTGATGCCAGTGAGTACGGCGGAGCACCGCTGCTTGGCTTAAAAGGACTCGTTGTAAAAACGCACGGAAGCTCAAAAGCCAACGAATTTAAAAATTCCATTCTCCAGTGCATTTCATTCAGCGAGGAGAAGATTCCGCAGAAAGTGCAGGAGCATCTGGCAGACTATAAGAGTAGCAGGGAGGCAGCGAAAGATGGAATTTGAAAAATTACAGGAGATCATTGCGGATGTATTAAACGTAGATCCGAATGAAGTAACCATGGAGACAACCTTTACAGATGATCTGGGAGCGGATTCCCTGGATGTATTTCAGATTGTGATGGGAATTGAAGAAGAATTTGATATCCAGATCGAAGCAGAAGAAGCAGAGCACATCGTATCGGTTGAGGATGCGGTGGAAGCGATCAAAAAGAAACTGGCAGAATAATAGAAAATGGCGAAGGGGCTGTTTGCTACAGGACAGCCCTTTGTTACCGTCCGCAGAACACCTGCAAACGGTAACTATGAGGAAGGACAGGCTTAAAACAGGTTATGAATAATATTGATAAACTCGTGGATTTGGAAAAGAAGATCCAGTATAAATTTCAGGATTTCGGACTGCTGGAGATGGCGATGCGCCATTCTTCCTACGCAAATGAGCACCATATGGAGCGCCTGGAGTGCAACGAGCGTCTGGAGTTCTTAGGAGATGCCGTGCTGGAAGTTGTATCCAGCGAATTTTTATACAAGACATTCCCGCGTCTCCCGGAGGGCGAGATGACGAAAAAACGCGCCAGCCTCGTCTGTGAACCGGCACTGGCATTCTGTGCCCGTGAGATTGACCTTGGCAGCTTTCTGCTCCTTGGAAAGGGCGAGGAGGCAACCGGCGGCCGTCACCGCGATTCCATCGTTTCGGATGCTATGGAGGCAACGATCGGTGCGATTTTCCTGGACGGCGGCTTTGAACCGGCAAAAACGTTCGTTCTGAACTATATCTTAAACGATATCGAACACAAACAGCTTTTCTACGACAGCAAAACGATTCTGCAGGAGCTGATCCAGGGTGAGACGGATGAAGAGATTGTTTACACCATCTTAAAAGAAGAGGGACCGGATCACGACAAGAGCTTCTGGGCACAGGTCAGCGTCGGAAAGAAAGCGCTCGGTACCGGAAAGGGCAGAACGAAAAAAGCGGCAGAACAGGCAGCGGCATACGATGCAATTCTTGCCAGAAAAAAAGCGTAGGTGAATTATGTATCTCAAATCCATTGAAATGCAGGGATTTAAGTCGTTTGCCAACAAAACCATTCTGCAGTTCCACGACGGTATTACCGGCGTTGTAGGGCCGAACGGCAGTGGAAAGAGCAATGTTGGCGATGCGGTGCGCTGGGTGCTCGGCGAACAGAGCGCCAAGCAGCTCCGCGGCGGAAATATGCAGGATGTTATTTTCTCCGGAACCGAGACGAGAAAGCCGCTCGGCTACGCGTCGGTTGCAATTACACTCGACAATTCCGACCACAAGCTGAATGTCGATTTCGAGGAAGTCACGGTGACGAGACGGCTCTACCGCTCCGGTGAGAGTGAGTATCTGATGAACGGCGCATCGTGCCGGTTAAAGGACATCAACGAGCTGTTCTACGATACCGGTATCGGAAAAGAAGGCTATTCCATCATCGGACAGGGTCAGATTGATAAGATTTTAAGTGGTAAGCCGGAAGAGCGCCGGGAGCTGTTTGACGAGGCGGCAGGAATTGTCAAATTCAAGAGAAGGAAGGCCGTGACCGAAAAGAAGCTGGCGGAAGAGCAGCAGAATCTGGTGCGCGTCAACGACATTCTCTCGGAACTGACAAGGCAGTTAGAGCCGCTGGAACGCCAGTCTGAGACGGCAAAGATTTATTTAAAGAAGAAAGAGGAATTAAAGCTCCTCGATATCAATATGTTTCTGCTCGAGATGGAGCGCATCCGGAACGATCTCGCGAAAGTAGAAGACCGGTACCGGATTACAGAAGAGCAGTTAAAGAGCACGAAAGAGGCTTTTGAGCATACGAAGCAGGAGTATGAAAAGCTGGAACAGGAGCAGGAAAAACTGGACCAGACGATTCTTTCTGCGCGCGATCAGGCGGGGGAGAATGCACTGAAACGTCAGCAGCTCGAAAACCAGATCGAGGTGTTGAATGAGCAGATTCATGCATCGGAGAGGAACAGCGACACATTAAGAGAACGTCTGGAGGCGATCCGCGCGGAGAGCCGCACAAAGACGGCAGAAAAAAATACATATCAGGCAGAAAAGGACGGGCTTCATGAAGCACTTCTTGCGTCAGAGACGGAAAAGAGTGAGAAAGAGGCCGCTCTCTCGGAATGCCAGGGGCAGATCCAGGCAGTCGAGCTGCAGAGTGAACAGGATAAGAGCGAAGTCATCGGCCTTCTGAACCAGCGGGGTTCCACGAAGGGAAAAATGCAGCGCTACGATGCGATGCTCGAGCAGATCGGCATCCGAAAGGCAGAATTAAGCCAGAGGGTGCTGCATTTAAAGACGAGCGAGTCCGAACAGAACGGGCAGATGGAAGAACTGCAGAACGCGTTTGAAGCGCTCGAAGAGACGGTAAGCAGCCTGAAACAGCAGTACCAGGAGGCAGATCAGAAGATTACCGCGCTGACGGCGGACCTCTCGAACCAGACGAAAGAGATGGAAGCCGGCCAGACCAATTACCACAGAGAAGCGTCAAGGCTCGAATCCTTAAAGAACATCACCGAGCGGTACGACGGCTATGGAAACAGTATTCGGAAGGTCATGGAGCAGAAAGACCGGAATCCCGGCATCCACGGCGTTGTGGCGGATCTTCTGCAGGCGGAGAAAAAGTACGAGACGGCGATCGAGACCGCACTTGGCGGCAGCATTCAGAATATTGTCACCGACAATGAGGCGACGGCGAAATACCTGATTGAATACCTGAAACGGGGCCATTTCGGCCGTGCGACGTTCCTTCCGCTCACCAGTATGCGCGGGAAAAAAACGCAGGTGAATGAGGATGCGGCAAGAGAAACCGGTGTGCTTGGTGTGGCAAATGCACTTGTTTCGTACGACCCGGTGTATGAGGGCCTTGTGGCACAGCTGCTTGGAAGAACGCTGGTGGTCGACACGATCGACCATGCCATTGTGATTCAGCGGAAATACCGTCAGACGCTCCGCATGGTAACCCTCGAGGGCGAGCTCTTGAGCCCGGGCGGTTCCATGACAGGAGGTTCGTTCCGGAACAACAGCAACCTGCTCGGAAGACGGCGTGAGATTGAGGAACTCGAAAAGAGCGTACAGGGTCTTGCGAAGGAACTGCGGGAAATCCAGCAGGAACTTGAAGAGAAGAAAAATAAGCGGAATGAAATCCGTGATCTCCGCACCGAGCTGAATGAAAAACTGCAGCGGCAGTACATCGAGCAGAATACGGTGCGCCTGAATCTGGAAAAAGCGCGCGAGAAAAAGACGGAAATCCGTCTGGATTTTGAAGCGCTTCAGAAGGAGAGTCTCGAGATTGAAAATCAGATCGCCGAGATTGAGCGGAACCGGAAAGTCATCGGTCAGGAAATGCAGGAATCGGTGGAGCGGGAAAGCACGCTGCAGGAGAATATCCAGAAGGCACAGGAGGCGCTTACAGGGCTTCGCCGCCGGGAAGCAGAATATACGAAGGATCTTGAAGAAATCCGGTTAAATTACGCAAATCTGTCCCAGAAGGATGGATTCCTTGCCCAGAACATCCGCCGTCTTGAGGAAGAGACGGGAAAACTGGAAGCGGAAAGCCGCACCATGCTGGAAAAAGCGGCGGAGGAAAAAGACGATGTCAAAAGGAAACAGCAGGACATCGTGGAGATCCAGAAGACGATTGCAGCAGCAGTGCAGGCAAAAGAAGAGGAAGACCGCCGGATTGTGGAACTGCAGGAGAAAAAAGAAGCATTAAGCGCAGATCACAAAGAATTTTTCGAGAAGCGGGATCAGCTCTCCGACCAGATTTCCCTGATGGACAAAGAGTGCTTCCGTCTGAACAGCCAGAAAGAAAAGCTGGAGGAGACAAAAGAGGCACAGACCTCGTATCTCTGGGAAGAGTACGAAGTGACACCGGGCCACGCAAGAGAGTTCCAGATGGAGGAGATTCCGGAGCGCAGTGAATTAAAGCGGCGTGTGCTGGAAGTAAAAGATGCGATCCGGAAGCTTGGCTCTGTCAATGTGAATGCGATTGAGGAGTACAAAGAGATTTCGGAGCGCCACGCCTTTCTCGATGCACAGCACACCGATCTTGTCAAGGCGGCAGAGACACTGCAGGGCATCATCGATGAGCTGGATGCCGGTATGCGCAAGCAGTTCACGGAAAAATTCGAGGAGATCCGGAAAGAGTTTGACCGCGTGTTCCGCCAGCTGTTCGGCGGCGGAAAGGGAACGCTGGAACTCGAGGAGGACACGGATGTACTCGAGGCAGGTATCCGCATCATTTCCCAGCCGCCGGGAAAGAAACTGCAGAATATGATGCAGCTCTCCGGAGGCGAGAAGGCACTGACCGCGATTGCGCTGCTTTTTGCAATCCAGAACTTAAAGCCGTCCCCGTTCTGTTTACTTGACGAGATCGAGGCGGCGCTCGACGATTCCAACGTAACGCGTTTTGCACAGTATCTGCATAAGCTGACAAAAAATACCCAGTTCATCGTCATCACCCACAGGCGCGGTACGATGACGGCGGCAGACCGTCTGTACGGCATCACGATGCAGGAGAAGGGTGTTTCTACCCTTGTTTCTGTCGATTTGATCGAGGGAGAACTGGACAAATAGAAACGAATAAGATACAATACGAAAGAAGTAAGATAGAAAAGATAAAGGGAGGCGAACGGTATGGCGGAGGAGAAAGTAGGCTTTTTCAAACGTCTTGTCAACGGTCTGACGAAGACCCGAGACAGCATTGTAGCTGGAATTGATTCTATTTTCAGCGGCTATTCCAATATTGATGACGATTTTTATGAGGAGATCGAGGAGATTCTCGTCATGGGAGATATCGGCATCAATACAACGACCAAAATTATTGACCACTTAAAAGAGCGGGTGGCAGAAGAGCACATTACCGATCCGGCAGAGTGCAAACAGCTTCTGATCGAGAGCATCAAAAAACAGATGGATGTAGGCGATACAGCCTATGAATTTGAAAACCGGAAATCGGTAGTGCTGGTGATCGGTGTCAATGGAGTCGGAAAAACGACCTCCGTCGGAAAGCTGGCCGGCCTTCTGAAGGATCAGGGCAAAAAGGTTGTTCTTGCGGCAGCAGATACGTTCCGTGCAGCGGCAGGCGAGCAGCTCACGGAGTGGGCGCACCGCGCCGGCGTGGATATCATCGGCGGACAGAACGGAGCAGATCCGGCGTCCATCGTGTACGATGCAGTCGCAGCGGCAAAAGCCAGAAATGCGGATGTGCTGATCTGTGATACGGCAGGAAGACTTCACAACAAGAAGAACCTGATGGAAGAGCTCCACAAGATTTACCGGATTCTGGAAAAAGAGTACCCAGAGGCATACCTGGAAACGCTGGTGGTGCTGGATGGTACCACGGGCCAGAATGCGCTGCAGCAGGCAAGACAGTTTGCAGAAGTGGCAAATGTCACCGGTATCATTCTGACGAAGCTGGACGGAACTGCAAAGGGCGGTATCGCCGTTGCCATCCAGTCCGAGCTTGATATTCCGGTCAAATACATCGGCGTGGGCGAGAGCATCCACGATCTGCAGAAATTTGATGCAGACCAGTTTGTAAATGCACTGTTCCATACATCCGAAGAGAATGCTTAAAAAAGACAACAAGGAGAAAAGACTATGGCAGAAGAAATGCTGACACTCCCGAAATTTGAGGAAGCGTCTGAAATTGTAAAAAAAGTAACACAGGAGACCAAACTGGTTTACAGCAAATATTTCAGCGAGCAGACGGGAAATAAAGTCTACTTAAAACCGGAAAATATGCAGCTGACCGGCGCCTATAAGCTGCGCGGTGCCTATTACAAAATCAGCACCTTAAGTGAAGAGGAGCGCGCAAAAGGACTGATCACCGCATCTGCAGGAAACCATGCACAGGGCGTTGCGTATGCGGCAAAATGCTACGGTGCAAAGGCTGTCATTGTGATGCCGACGACCACACCGCTCATCAAAGTAGAGCGTACCCAGAGCTACGGCGCTGAGGTTGTTCTGTACGGAGATGTGTACGATGAGGCATGTGCAAAAGCATACGAGCTTGCAGCAGAGCATGGCTATACCTTTATTCACCCGTTCGATGATCTGACCGTTGCAACCGGCCAGGGAACCATCGCTATGGAAGTGATTCAGGAGCTTCCGCTCGTAGATTATATCCTTGTTCCGATCGGAGGAGGCGGACTGGCTACCGGTGTTTCCACACTGGCAAAACTGCTGAAACCAAACATCAAAGTCATCGGTGTTGAGCCGTCCGGAGCAGCCTGCATGAAGGCTTCTTTTGAAAAAGGCGAGGTAACGACCGTATCTCCTGTCAGCACAATTGCAGACGGTACTGCAGTACAGACACCGGGATCCAAGATTTTCCCGTATGTAAGACAGAACCTGGACGAGATCATTACCGTGGATGATGATGAGCTGATTGTAGCATTCCTTGATATGGTAGAAAACCACAAGATGATCGTCGAGAACTCCGGTCTTTTGACTGTGGCTGCATTAAAGCATCTGGATGTCAAGGGCAAAAAGATTGTTTCGATCTTAAGCGGCGGAAATATGGACGTCATCACCATGTCTTCCGTGATCCAGAACGGACTGATCCAGAGAGACCGTATCTTTACGGTATCCGTTCTTCTACCGGATAAACCAGGCGAGCTGGTACGCGTTTCCCAGGTGATTGCAAACGAGAACGGAAACGTCATCAAACTGGACCACAACCAGTTCTTCACAACGAACAGAAGTGCTGCAGTAGAGCTCCGCATCACAATGGAGGCATTCGGCACCGATCACAAGAACCGTATTGTCAAAGCACTGGAAGAGGCTGGCTATACACCGAAGATTGTAAGACCGAACCTGTAAAAACAGAAATTGCAGAGAAAATTCTGAAAAAAAGAAAAATAAAAAATCAGAGGGATCCGGAAAGGAATTTCCTCTGATTTTTTTGAGCAGGAAAAAACCCTTGCATGCACAAGGGTTTTCGTTCTGCGGAAGATGGGACTTGAACCCACACGATCGCAATGACCACCAGATCCTTAGTCTGGCCTGTCTGCCAATTCCAGCACTTCCGCATGTTATGTAGTTTTTTAAATTTCATGCGGAAGATGGGACTTGAACCCACACGATCGCAATGACCACCAGATCCTTAGTCTGGCCTGTCTGCCAATTCCAGCACTTCCGCATGTTCTTTAAGTTTTTGTCATCTCGCTGACGACAAGATGTATTATAGCACCAGAGTTGTAAGCCGTCAACACTTTTTTTGAAAAAATTTGAAAAATTTGAAAAATAAAAAAGGAAATCGGAATCGGGCACCGAATATAGGAAATAGGAGGACAATGAAAAGAACTGTTACAGGCATATTACCGGGAAAGAGGTGGTCTTCGTTTGAACTTGAGAGAATCGTTTGAAGAACGGGAATTTCAGGAGTTGAGTCCTTATGCGGCGCACAGCCGGAATTCCAGAGGAAGGGACCGATATGAACCGGAGTGTGACATCCGCACCGTCTACCAGAGAGACCGGGACCGGATTCTCCATTCCAAAGCCTTTCGCAGGATGAAAGACAAAACACAGGTGTTTCTCGCTGCGCAGGGCGATCATTACCGGACCCGCCTGACGCACACACTCGAGGTGTCCCAGATTGCCCGCACGATTGCGCGGGCGCTGAATCTGAATGAGGATCTGACCGAAGCCATTGCGCTCGGCCACGATCTCGGACACACGCCGTTCGGCCATTCCGGGGAAGCGGCGCTCAATGCGGTGCATCCCGGGGGCTTCCGCCACGCGGAACAGAGCGTCCGTGTCGTGGAGGTTCTGGAAAAGGAAGGACAGGGCCTGAACCTGACCTGGGAAGTGCGGGATGGAATTCTGAACCACCGCACGGCGGGAAAGCCGTCGACCCTGGAGGGACAGGTTGTGCGTCTCTGCGACAAGATCGCCTACATCCACCACGATATGGACGATGCCATCCGTGCCGGCATTTTAAGCGAGGATGACATCCCGATTACGATCCGCGTCGTCCTTGGCGATACATGCCGCGAGCGGCTCAATACGCTGATCCACGACATTGTGGAGCAGAGCCGCGGAACGGAGTATGTGCGCCAGTCGGCGGAGATTGCCGAGGGCATGCGCATGCTGCGGGAGTTGATGTTCGCGAACGTCTACCGCAACCCGGAGGCGAAAAAAGAGGAGGAGAAGGCAAAGAAGATGCTGATTTCCCTCTACACCTACTACCAGGAGCACCCGGAACAGATGTCCCGCGAGTACCGGAATCTGATCGGGTGCGGCGAGGACAAGACACAGGTAGTATGCGATTACATTGCCGGTATGACCGATCAGTATTCCATGCACAAATACGAGGAGCTGTTCGTGCCGAAAGCCTGGGCGGTTTATTAGATACAGGGAGGAAAAAATGCGATATTCCGATGATTTAGTGGAAGAAATTCGTATGAAAAATGACATCGTAGATGTGATATCCGGCTACGTAAAGCTGACAAGAAGAGGAAGCTCTTACTTCGGGCTCTGCCCGTTCCACAATGAGAAGTCCCCTTCTTTTTCCGTCAGCCCCGGAAAGCAGATGTATTACTGCTTCGGATGCGGAGCCGGAGGAAATGTTTTCACATTTTTGATGGAATACGAAAACTTCACGTTTGTGGAAGCCTTGAAATTTCTGGCCGACCGGGCCGGGGTGGAGCTTCCGCAGATGGAGTATTCGAAAGAAGCAAAGGAGCAGGCGGATTTAAAGAACACGCTGCTGGAAATCAACAAACAGGCGGCGAAATTCTATTATTACCAGCTCCACACCGAACGCGGAAAGCAGGGCTACGATTACTTAAAGGGGCGCGGTCTTTCGGATGATACAATCCGGAAATTCGGCCTTGGCTACTCAGATAAGTACGGAAGCCTGCTGTACCGCTTTTTAAAAGAAAAAGGGTATGACGATGAAATCCTTCGCCAGTCGGGGTTGTTTCTGGCGGACGAAGTGCACGGTATGCAGGATAAGTTCTGGAATCGTGTCATCTACCCGATCATGGATGCCAACAGCCGCGTGATCGGCTTCGGAGGCCGTGTGATGGGGGATGGAAAGCCGAAATACCTGAACTCGCCGGAGACAAAGATCTTCGACAAAAGCCGCAACCTATATGGGCTGAACCTGGCGCGCTCTTCGCGGAGAAAGAATCTGATCATCTGCGAGGGCTATATGGACGTCATCTCCATGCACCAGGCGGGTTTCAACAACGCGGTGGCATCTCTTGGAACGGCGCTCACCTCGCTGCAGGCAGGGCTCATGAAGCGGTACACCGACGAGGTCCTTGTAATCTACGACAGCGATGAGGCGGGTGTCAAAGCAGCACTCCGTGCGATCCCGATGCTGAAAGGCGTCGGTCTTACCACGCGTGTCGTCAATTTAAGGCCGTATAAGGACCCCGATGAGTTTATCCAGCACGAAGGCTGTGAGGCGTTCGAAAAACGGCTGGAGGAGGCGGAAAACAGCGTTCTGTACGAGATCCGTATGAAGGAGCGTGACTTTGACCTTGCCGATCCGCAGGGCAAATCCGATTTTCTTCATGAAGCGGTGCGCCGCCTTGTAGCAATTGAGGATGAGATCGAGCGGAACAGCTATCTTGAGGCTGTGGCGGGAAAGTACGGCATTGCCGTCGAGGTACTGCGCAAGCAGGTCGGCCAGATGGCACTCTCGGGAGCCGGAAGGACGGAGAGTGTAAAGCCGCGGAATACAGCCTCAAACAAAAAAGAAAAAGAGGGCGGCGTCGAAAAAGCACAGAAGCTGATGCTGACGTGGATGACCTCTTATCCGGCGCTCATTGGAAAGCTGGAAAAATATATTACGCCGGCGGATTTTACCACCCCTCTCTACCACCAGATTGCAGAGATGATTGTGCTGCAGTACCACGAGGGCGGCGTAAATCCGGCAAAGCTTTTGAATCAGTTTGTTGATTCCGAGGAGCAGAAAGAAGTTGCGGGCCTTTTTAATGCCAGAATCCCGCTGGAGACAGAGGAGGAAAAACGGCGCGCGCTGCACGATGTGATCTGCAATATGAAAGAGAACAGTATTGCATATCAGTCGGCGCATATGAATGTGACCGATATGGCGGCGCTGCAGAAGCTGATGGCGGACAAAAAGAGCCTGGAGCGGTGGAGAGCAGGGGAACTTCCGGATTTCGCTTTTTAAGGAGGCCTGGATACCAAAGAAAAACCCTGGAATCTTCTGTTCTGCGTGTTTAATTTCGCAGGGCAGGGACAGAATATATACAAGCTATGGAAGGATGGACAGTCAATGGAGTTCGATAAAGCAAAATTTATGGAAAAATTAAAAGAGCTGGTAGCATACGGCAAAAAGAAAAAGAGCGTCCTGGAATATCAGGAAATCAACGACTTTTTCCGCGATATGCCGCTGGACGCGGAGCAGATGGAGAAGGTATTTGAATACCTGGAGGCAAGCGGCATCGATGTACTGCGTCTCTCAGACATGACCGAGGATCCAAATGCGGCAGACCGTGATCTTCTCCTTCTGGACGACGATGACATCGACCTTTCCGAAGAAGAAGAGATCGATATGGAGAACATCGACCTTTCCGTTCCGGAAGGCGTCAGCATTGAGGACCCGGTCCGCATGTACTTAAAAGAGATCGGTAAAGTGCCGCTTCTTTCTGCAGAGAAAGAGATTAAGCTGGCACAGAGAATGGAAGAGGGCGATGAGGATGCGAAAAAACGTCTGGCAGAGGCCAACCTTCGTCTCGTTGTTTCCATTGCAAAACGTTATGTCGGCCGCGGCATGCTGTTCCTGGATCTGATTCAGGAAGGTAACTTAGGCCTCATCAAAGCGGTTGAAAAATTCGATTACCGCAAGGGATACAAATTCTCCACCTATGCAACATGGTGGATCCGCCAGGCGATCACAAGAGCGATTGCAGACCAGGCGAGAACGATCCGTATTCCGGTTCATATGGTAGAGACCATCAACAAGCTGATCCGCGTTTCCCGTCAGTTACTGCAGGAGTTAGGCCGCGAACCTACTCCGGAAGAGATCGCAGAGGAGATGCACATGTCTGTAGAGCGTGTGCGTGAGATCCTGAAAATCTCCCAGGAACCGGTTTCACTCGAGACACCAATCGGTGAGGAAGAGGACAGCCACCTCGGTGACTTCATCCAGGACGACAATGTGCCGGTACCGGCAGACGCGGCAGCATTCACCATGCTGAAAGAGCAGCTCGAGGATGTGTTAAGCACGCTGACTGACCGTGAGCAGAAGGTTCTGCGTCTCCGTTTCGGACTCGATGACGGCCGTGCGAGAACCCTCGAAGAGGTTGGTAAAGAGTTCAACGTTACAAGAGAGCGTATCCGTCAGATTGAGGCGAAAGCGCTCCGTAAACTGCGCCATCCGAGCCGTTCCAGAAAGCTGAAAGATTACCTGGACTAATCTGCGAGGAAGAAAAGGACGACAGGAAAATGCAGTTATCAAAAAGACTTTCCGCGGTAGCGGAGTTTGTCACCCCGGGCGGCTGCCTGGTCGATGTGGGAACAGATCACGGCTATGTGCCGATTGCGCTGCTGGAACAGAAGAAGATTTCCTCCGCAATCGCCATGGATGTGAACCGCGGACCGCTGGAGCGGGCCAGGGAGCATATTGCGCAGTACCAGATGGGGGACTACATAGAAACAAGACTTTCCGACGGACTCCATGCCCTGCGTGCGGGAGAGGGTGATTCTCTTCTCATCGCGGGCATGGGCGGCGGGCTTACCATAAGAATTTTAAGCGAAGGTGAGCCGCTGCTGTCCGGTTTTCGGGAGCTGATCCTGGAGCCGCAGTCGGATATCGACCGTGTGCGTGCATGGCTTCTGGAACACGGATTTTTCCTTGCACAGGAGAATTTTGTAGAGGAGGATGGAAAATATTATCCGATTCTGCGGGCAGTGCCAGGGGAAAAGGAGAATCTGAAGGCGGAGGAGCTTTTCTATGGACCGCGCCTTCTGGAAAAGGAAAATCCGGTGCTGAGGGAATACCTTCTGAAACAGCAGGAGCAGAACCAGACGCTGATCCGCCAGCTTTCGGATCACTCCAGTGAAAAGGCAGCACAGCGCCTTTGGGAATTAAAAGAAAAAGAGGCAGTACTGGAATCTGCGCTTGCGCGTTTCCATACGATGTAACGACAGCGTTTGCACAAGAGGGGCGTGTCTGAAATTTTCAGCAGTTGTAATTTTCGGGCGCGCCTTTTCTGTCACTTCTGAATTTTCAGAAAGTTTTGCAAGAAGGAGGAATTACAATTGATTCAGGTAACAATTGATGGAAAAGGATACGAATATCCGGAAAATTGCTCTTATTATGAGATTGCAAAGGATTTTGAAAAAACAATGGACGCGCCGATTGTCCTTGTGAAAGTGGACGGACGGCTGCGGGAGCTGCACAAACAGCTGAAAAAAAACTGTGAACTGGAATTTGTGACAACGAAGGATGAGATCGGACATAAAACGTATCAGAGGAGTCTTTCTCTTCTGCTGGTAAAAGCGGTGTATCATGTGGGAGGCTACGATAAGATCCGCCATGTGATGCTGCATTTTTCGGCGGGTTCGGGCTTTTTCTACACGGTGGACGGCGATATCACGCTGAATCAGGCGTTTTTGGACGAAGTAAAAGCGTATATGCATGAACAGGTGGAAAAGGCGGTGCCGATTTATAAGCGGAGTGTCGATACGCACGAGGCGAGAGAACGGTTCCGGCTGCATGGCATGACGGATAAAGACCGCTTATTCCGTTACCGCCGTGTCTCCCGTGTGAATCTGTACAGTCTCGGGGATTTTGAAGACTATTATTATGGATTTATGACGTATGATACGAGTTATCTGAAGTATTTTGATCTCTATTTATACGATGACGGCTTTGTGCTGCAGATGCCGGAGAAAAAGGCGCCGGAGACGGTGCCGGCGGCGAATCTCTCCCCGAAGGTGTTCCAGGTGCAGCGGGAATCGGAGCGCTGGGGTGAGCAGATGGGAATTTCCACGGTTGCCGACTTAAATGAACGCATCACGAAGGGAAATATTCAGCAGATGATGCTGATTGCGGAGGCGCTGCAGGAGCAGAAGATTGCGAAGATTGCGGAGCAGATTGCGGAAAGAAAGCAGGTTAAATTTGTGCTGATTGCGGGGCCGTCTTCCTCCGGAAAGACAACGTTCTGCAACCGGCTTTCCATCCAGCTTTCAGCGCATGGTCTGACGCCGCATCCGATCAGCCTTGATAATTACTATGTGAACCGGGTAGATACGCCGCGGGATGAAAACGGCGATTATGATTTTGAATGCCTGGAAGCACTGGATATCGAGCTTTTGAATCGGGATATGACAGCACTTTTGAACGGAGAGCGTGTGGAACTGCCGTATTTTAATTTTAAGACGGGCAAGCGCGAGTACAAGGGGAATTTTATTCAGATGAAGGAGACCGATGTGCTGGTGCTGGAGGGGATTCACGGGCTGAATGAAAAACTGACGTGGTCGCTTCCTTCGGAAAGTAAATTCCGGATTTATATCAGTGCGCTGACGCAGATCAATGTGGATGAGCACAACCGGATTCCGACGACGGACGGACGTCTGATCCGGCGGATGGTGCGCGACAGCCGGACGCGGGCAACGTCGGCGAAGGAGACGATTGCGATGTGGCCGTCGGTGCGCCGCGGCGAGGATCGGAATATTTTTCCGAACCAGGAGAAGGCGGATGTGATGTTCAATTCAGCGCTGGTGTATGAGCTTTCGGTTCTGAAGCTGTATGCGGAGCCGCTTTTGTTCCAGATTGAGGAGGGAGAGCCGGAGTACCAGGAAGCAAAGCGGCTGCTGAAGTTTTTGGATTATTTTGTCGGAGTGCCGATTGAGGATATTCCAAAGAATTCGATTCTGCGGGAGTTTGTGGGCGGAAGCTGTTTTGATGTATGAGAGGCTGCTTTGCGGGATCTGTGATTTGGGGGATGGACAACAGAGAAAGTTTGTGATATGATTATTAACTGTCTGATGTTCCGTTTTTGACAAAGTAAGATATGTAATCGCGGCTGGCAGGACCGAAAGGGGCCAGGTGAGGAAAGTCCGGGCTTCGCAGGGCAGGATGCCGGATAACGTCCGGCGGAGGCGACTCCAGGGATAGTGCAACAGAGAGATACCGCCAGGTTTTTCCTGGTAAGGGTGGAAAGGCAGTGTAAGAGACTACCGTTTCTCTGGTAACAGAGAAAGCCATGTAAACCCCATCCGAAGCAAGACCGAATAGAAAACGTATATGGCTGCCCGTCATGTTTTCAGGTGGGTCGCTTAAGGGGACTGGCGACAGTTCCATTGGATAGATGATTACACACGACATAACCCGGCTTATCGTTTTGCTTTGCATAAGACGGAAATTCAGGCATCTGGATAAAATAAGTACGCCGGGAACGGACACGAGTGGATTGTGTTTGTTCCCGGCGTACTTATTTTATCCGGCCATCTGGCGCAAGCCGCACATTCCCGCGGACCGCTGCATGGTGTGAAAAAAATGCATGTCATGAAAGAAAAAATAAAGGAGACAGCAGGATGAAAGTGATATTGGCTTCGGGGTCACCCAGAAGAAGAGAGTTGATGGAGATGTTGGGAATACGGTGTAAGGTTCAGGCTTCAGGGGCGGAAGAAGTTGTGACGTCTGCGGAACCGGAGAAGGTTGTGGAGGAGCTTTCACGGCTGAAATGTCTGGATGTTGCGGAGATTACCGAAGGGGATGCCGTTGTGATCGGGGCGGATACGGTTGTGGCTTTTGAAGGGGAGATCCTTGGCAAGCCGAAAGGGATAGAACATGCCAGAAGCATGATGCAGCAGTTGCAGGGAAGGGTGCATCAGGTGTATACTGGAGTTACGATTGCGGTAACAGAGGGGGACGCAAAGCGTGTGGTATCGTTCTGTGACCGTACAGATGTAGAGTTTTATGCGATGACAGAGGAGGAGATAAACGGGTATCTTGCTCTTGAGAAAGAGGGGGAGGCTCCTGTGTGGTCGGATAAGGCTGGAGGATACGGAATTCAGACGGTGTTTGGGACAAAGTTTGTGAAAGGAATCCAGGGAGACTATTATAATGTGATGGGACTGCCGGCGTCCCGGGTTTATCATGAGTTGAAAAATCTGGGCGTTCTGGAATAGAAGGAGGTAAGAGAAGATGAAAAAGTTTTCGGAAATTGAATACGTAAGGCCGGACATGGAGGCAGAGCAGGAAAAAGTAAGAGCGTATACGAAGGCGCTCAAAGAGGCAAAATCATATGAGGAGCTGCGCGGACTTTTTATGGAAGAAAAAACGCGCGAGGATGCCTGGGCGACAATGGCGGAAGTGGCGCAGGTAAGATATACGGTGGACACCAGAGATTCGTTTTATGAAGGAGAGGTTCAGTTCTGGAATGAGACGATTCCGGCGATCCATCTGCTGATACAAAAGGCAGAGAAGGTGATTCTGGAGTCTCCGTTTATCAAAGAGTTTGCAGAGGAGTTCGGGGAATTCTTTGTGAAGAATATGGAGGTTGGCCAAAAATTAGCGGACGACTGTATCGTGGAGGATCTGATCGAAGAGGCGAATCTGACGCAGCAGTACAGTAAAATTACGGCGAATGCTTCGACGGAATTTAAGGGCGAAACGTGTAATTTTTATGGATTGCTGAAGGCGATGCAGAGTACGGACCGCCAGATGCGGAAAGAGGCGATGACGGCATGGGGAGATTTGTATGAAGAGATTTCCGGGGAGCTGGATGCGCTGTATGACAAGATGGTTCCGCTGCGCGATAAAATTGCGAAGAAGCTGGGATTTTCTTCTTACATTGAATTTATTTACCTGAGCTATGGAAGATACGATTATACGGCGGAGGATGTTGCAAGGTTCCGTGCGCAGGTGAAGGAGAAGATTGTACCGCTCTGCCTGGAGCTTCGGAAGGAGCAGGAGAAACGGCTTGGAGTGGACAGGCTGCATTATTACGATGAGGAGCTGATTTTCCCGGAAGGAAACGCGGTTCCGGAAGGAACGACGGAGGAACTGGTTGCGAAGGCGCAGAAGATGTACCATGAGCTGTCGAAAGAGACGGGTGAGTTCTTTGATTTTATGGTGGAGCATGAGCTGTTTGACCTGGAGACGAAGCCGGGAAAACAGACAGGCGGTTACTGCACATTTCTGAATACGTTCAAGGCGCCGTTCATCTTCTCCAACTTTAATGGTACGAGCGCGGACGTTGATGTTCTGACTCATGAGGCGGGCCATGCGTTCGAGGCGTATACAGCGGCAAAACAGATTCCGTTTATGGATATGGTATTCCCGACAAGCGAGGTGGCGGAGATTCACTCGATGACAATGGAGCATTTCGCATACCCCTGGATGAATGCATTCTTTGGAGAGAAAGCAGATGATTACCGTTATGCGCACCTGATGAGCGCGCTGGAAGTGATTCCGTACATGGTATGTGTGGATGAGTTCCAGCATAAGGTATTTGAAAATATCGGCATGACGGCCAAGGAGCGCCGTGCGATCTGGCATCAGTTAGAGCTGACCTATATGCCATGGAGAAATTATGACGGCCACAAGTTCCTCGAGGAGGGCGGTTTCTGGATGCAGAAGCAGCATATCTTTGTGAACCCGTTCTATTATATTGATTATGCGCTGGCACAGATCTGTGCTTTCCAGTTCTTTGAGCGTTCCAAAAAAGAGCCGGAAAAGGCGTGGGGCGATTATTACCGTCTCTGCCAGGCAGGCGGAAGCAAGGGATATTTTGCACTGCTGGAGCTGGCCGGACTGAAGAATCCGTTCGTGGATGGAACGGTGGAAGAAGTCGTTGCGGGACTGAAGCCCTATTTAAAACGAAAAGTAAAGTATACGATCCGTCCGGTAAAAGAGGAAGATCTGAAAAAGGTAGCCGAGGTGGAGGCGCTATGTTTCCCGGCTGCCGAGGCGGCAGGTTATGAAGACTTCATGGAGCGGTACAAAACCTGCAAAAACAGCTTTTTTGTAGCGGAAACTGAAGACGGCGAAATCGCAGGCTTCTGCAATGGCTGCTGTGCGGATACCGATTATCTGGCGGATGCACTCTACCATGACGCCACGCTGCACAACCCGGACGGCGATTATCAGATGATTTTCGGACTGGACGTCAATCCGAAGTTCCAGAAACAGGGCATTGGAGAAGCACTGATGCGTCATATGGTAAAAAGCGCAGGAGAGCGTGACAAAAAAGCCGTTGTTCTTACGTGCAAGGATCATATGATTCCATTCTACAAAAGGATCGGATACGAATATATCGAACTTTCCGACTCGACGCATGGCGGTGCAAAATGGCATAAGATGATGTACCGTTTCTAAAAAGAAATGGAAAGCAAAAAGGGCAGAACAGGGAGATACGAAATTTCTCTGTTCTGCCTTATTTTTCAAAAAAACAGGGCCCTTAACGAAGGCTTTTTCTCAGTAACGGAGTAAATTTCAGAAAAAAATACAAAAAAATAGTAAAAAAGCAGTTGACATCTAACGTACGTTAGCATATACTAACAACTGAAATAGAGATGAAACTCATTATCATACACAGGAGGTAATTGACTATGCCTTTAACGATGGCAAATCCAGGCGAATGTTACACAATCAGAAAAGTTGGCGGAAAAGAAGAGACCAGAAGATTTCTTGAAAATCTTGGCTTCGTCGTTGGCGGAAACGTGACAGTCGTATCGGAAATCGACGGCAATCTCATCGTGAATGTGAAAGATTCCAGGGTAGCCGTTGGAAAAGATATGGCAGCCAAAATCCTGATTTGATAGGAAAGAAGGAGAGAAGATGAAGACTTTAAAAGAGACTTCCGTAGGAGAAACCGTTAAAGTTGTAAAACTCAACGGTTCCGGTCCGGTCAAAAGAAGAATCATGGATATGGGAATCACCAAGGGTGTTGACGTATTCGTGCGCAAAGTTGCTCCGCTCGGCGATCCGGTCGAAGTAACCGTCAGAGGATACGAATTATCCTTAAGAAAAGCAGATGCCGAAATGATTGAAGTAGAGTAAATTTTTTTTGCCGGCTTGTTAGCGGATGCTAACAAAAGCAAGCTGTAGCCAATATTGGTAAGGCTTGTGAAGTTATTAAAATCAGTAAAAATCAAAGAAAGAGGGGCATGGAAAAAATGGCAATTAAGATTGCACTTGCAGGAAACCCGAACTGCGGTAAGACAACATTGTTCAATGCACTGACAGGCTCCAACCAGTTCGTAGGAAACTGGCCAGGTGTAACCGTCGAGAAAAAAGAAGGAAAGCTCAAAGGCCACAAAGATGTCACCATCATGGACCTTCCGGGTATCTATTCTTTATCTCCGTATACACTGGAGGAAGTGGTAGCCAGAAATTACCTGATTAATGAAAGACCAGATGCGATTCTGAACATCGTAGATGGTACCAACATTGAGCGTAACCTGTATCTGTCCACACAGATCATGGAACTTGGTATTCCGGTGATCATGGCTGTCAATATGATGGATATTGTTGAGAAGAACGGAGACAAAATACATATCGACAAACTGGCGAAAAAGCTGGGCTGTGAAGTTGTAACCATCTCTGCTCTGAAAGGAACCGGAATCAAAGAAGCTGCTGATAAAGCAGTGCAGATTGCACAGAAAAAAGGTGCTGCTGTACCGGTTCATGAGTTTGACAAGGATGTGGAGGCAGTCATCCGCACCGTTGAGAGCAAACTCGGAAGTGATATTGTAAATGAGCAGAAACGCTTCTTTGCAATCAAACTTCTGGAGAAAGATGATAAGATCACAGAGCAGATGAAATCCGTTCCGGATGTATCTGCCGAGATCAAACAGCTGGAAGACAAATTTGATGACGATACCGAGAGTATTATTACAAACGAGCGTTACGTTTATATTTCCAGCATCATCGGCGACTGTGTCACAAAGAACAAGAAAAACGCCATGACAACATCGGATAAGATCGACCGGATCGTAACCAACCGCTGGCTGGCACTTCCGATCTTTGCAGTTGTTATGTGGGTTGTATATTATGTATCTGTCACAACAGTAGGTACTTTTGTAACGGACTGGACCAACGATGTACTCTTTGGAGAGATCATTCCGCCGGCCATTGAAAATCTGCTGAACGCGATCCACTGCGCTGACTGGCTGCAGGGTCTGATCCTGGATGGTATTGTTGCCGGTGTTGGTGCCGTACTTGGATTCGTACCGCAGATGCTGGTACTGTTCCTGTTCCTGGCATTTCTGGAGTCCTGCGGTTACATGGCGCGTGTTGCATTCATCATGGACCGTATCTTCCGTAAATTTGGACTTTCCGGAAAATCCTTCATTCCGATGCTGATCGGAAGTGGTTGTGGTGTTCCTGGTATCATGGCTTCCCGTACCATCGAGAATGACCGTGACCGTAAAATGACCATCATGACAACAACGTTTGTACCTTGTGGAGCAAAACTTCCAATCATCGCCCTGATCGCAGGCGCTCTGTTTAATGGAGCTTCCTGGGTTGCACCAAGTGCTTACTTCGTTGGTATCGCAGCAATCATCTGCTCCGGTATCATCCTGAAAAAAACAAAACTGTTCGCTGGCGATCCGGCTCCGTTTGTTATGGAGCTTCCGGCTTACCACTGGCCGACGGTAAGCAACGTTCTTCGCAGCATGTGGGAGCGTGGCTGGTCTTTCATCAAAAAAGCCGGTACGATCATCCTGATGTCTACCATCGTTCTGTGGTTCCTGATGAACTTCGGATGGGTTGACGGATCCTTCGGAATGCTGGAAGCTGAGCAGTTAAATGACAGTATCCTGGCTTCCATCGGAAGCGTGATCGCTCCTCTGTTTGCACCTCTTGGATGGGGCGACTGGAAGATGGCTGTTGCAGCTGTTTCCGGACTGATCGCAAAAGAGAACGTTGTTGGTACCTTTGGTATCCTGTTCGGCTTTGGTGAAGTTGCAGAAGACGGTGCCGAGATCTGGGGACAGCTCGCAGGAAGCTTATCTACGGTAGCAGCTTATTCCTTCCTGGTATTCAACCTTCTGTGCGCACCGTGCTTCGCAGCAATGGGTGCAATCAAACGTGAGATGAACAATACCAAATGGTTTTTTACTGCAATCGGATATCAGACACTGCTTGCCTATGTTGTATCCCTGTGCATCTATCAGATCGGTAACCTGTTCATCGGCGGCGGTTTTGGAATCGGAACGGTAGTTGCTGTTCTGCTCATCATCGGATTTGTATATCTGCTGGTAAGACCTTACAAAGAAAGCGCAACTCTGAGCGTTTCCACCAACAAAATGTTCAGCAAATAATTGCTGTGACAGATAGAGAACATGTATCTGATGAAGAGTCCGTATCCGGCATCCGCTGCAGGATGCGGACTCTTTTGAAAAGAAAGGAGTTGTTTCTATGGGAACTTTTATCACACTTGTAGTCGTTGTTGGTCTGGTAGGACTTGCAGTACGCAGTATGATTAAAGATAAAAAAAGCGGCAAAGGAAGCTGTGGTGGTAACTGCGGGCAGTGCAAGGGACATTGCGACTGACAGGACAGGAATCATCATCAGGAGGTAGAACGTATGCCGCAGGAACAGACAAAGCATGAAGCCAGAAATTATCACAGAACACAGATGAAGCGAGAACTGATTATTCAGAAGCTCCGGGAACAGGGATGCAGAATAACCAGACAGAGACGGATTCTGCTCGATATTATCCTGGAAGAGGAGTGCTCCTGCTGTAAAGAAATTTACTATAAAGCTCTGCAGAAAGACAGCAGCATCGGGCCTGCTACGGTGTATCGCATGGTGAATACACTGGAGAGCATCGGTGCAATCAGCCGCAAAAATTTTTACAAGATTGCCTGTGGAGAAGAATGCTTCAAAGATCAGGGCTGTACCGTAGAACTGAGCGATCATACCATCTGCCGCTTAAGCGGAGAGATGTGGATGGACGTGATGAAATCCGGACTGAAGGCAAAGGGCTATATTCAGAATCAGGATATTGAAAATGTGATTGTTTCAGCGGTGGAAGGCTGAAAAACGGGGAAAACGGGTGAAAATTCCTTCCGTTTTCCCTGTTTTAATGAAAATAATTATCAAAAAGAACTGTACGTATTGTCTAACCGAGCAGGTGAGTGCTATACTGTGAACCACAGCGGGGGAAAATGTAAAATTCAGGAAAAATTTATTTTAATAACAGGAGGACATGTAATATGACAATCAAAGATTTAAAACATCCAGGACTTTTCGCAGCAGGAGTATTATTCGGAACAGCAGGTATCAAAGCACTGTCCAGCAAGGATGCGAAAAAACTTTACACCAACTGCACCGCAGCTGTTCTTCGTGCAAAGAAAGTTGTTATGGATACGGTAACGACCATCCAGGAGAATGCGGAGGACATCTATGCTGACGCAAAACAGATCAACGAAGAGCGTGAAGCAGCAGAAGAGGCAGTAGAGGATGTAGCTGAAGAGACAGCAGAGGAAGCTGTTGAAGCAGAAGCAGAGGATACGGTTGAGGCATAAGCTGTACACAGCAACATCTGATTTACGTCGTATTCATACGGAAAAAACAAAACGCCTGCAGAATTCTCTGCAGGTGTTTTTCTAGGAGGCATAAGATTTGAAATTTTATATTAAACACGAAAGCAGAGGCAGAATCCGAATCCATCTGGCACAGAAGCGCATGTCCTCCGTACAGGCAGAGACACTGCTGTACTATCTGCAGAATCAGAACCAGGTATCTTTCGCGAAGGTATATGACAGAACCGGCGATGCCGTGATCTGTTACGAGGGAGAACGAGCCGCTGTGATTCGGATGATACAGCTCTTCCACTACGAGGAAGTAGAGCTGCCGACCGGACTGCTTGAGAGCTCCGGCAGAGCGTTAAACAACGAATATCAGGAAAAGCTGATCAGCAAAGTGATTTACCACTTTGGAAGAAAATGGCTTCTTCCGGCACCGATCCGTGCCATCTATACTACGGTTGTTTCCGTAAAATATATCTGGAAAGGAATCCAGACACTGGCACAGGGAAAGATCGAAGTTCCGGTTCTTGATGCAACCGCAATCGGTGTTTCGATGCTCCGCGGCGACTATGGAACCGCAGGCTCTGTCATGTTCCTGCTCGGCGTAGGAGAGCTGCTTGAGGAATGGACGCATAAAAAATCCGTCGGAGATCTGGCACGCAGCATGTCGCTGAACGTCGGAAAGGTATGGCTGAAAAAAGACGGCCAGGAAATTCTCGTTCCGTCTGAAAAAATTGTTGCGGGCGACGAGATTGTCGTACATATGGGAAATCTGATTCCATTCGACGGCGAGGTATCCAACGGCGAGGGTATGGTAAACCAGGCTTCTCTGACCGGAGAATCTGTTCCGGTACGCCGTACCTTAGGTTCCGTTGTCTATGCGGGAACGGTTCTTGAGGAGGGCGAGCTTACTATTCTTGTGAAGCAGACCGGCGGATCCAGCCGTTACGAGAAGATTACCGCGATGATCGAAGAGTCCGAGAAACTGAAATCCGGACTGGAGAGCAAGGCAGAGCATCTGGCAGACCGTCTTGTACCGTATTCCCTTGGTGGAACGGCGTTGACGTATCTTCTGACCAGAAATGCAACGAAAGCACTCTCTATTCTGATGGTGGACTTCTCCTGTGCGTTAAAACTTGCCATGCCGATTTCCGTTCTCTCTGCAATCCGCGAGGCAAACCAGCACAAGATCACCGTAAAGGGCGGTAAATTCCTGGAGGCTGTGGCGGAAGCGGATACGATCGTTTTCGATAAGACCGGAACACTGACAAAAGCGCAGCCGACCGTAGCAGAGGTGGTATCCTTCAGCGAAACAAAGAGCACGGATGAGCTTCTGCGCATCGCAGCCTGCCTGGAAGAGCATTTTCCGCATTCCATGGCAAAAGCCGTAGTAGACGCGGCAAAAGAGAAACATCTGGATCACGAGGAGATGCACTCCAAAGTAGAATATATCGTTGCACACGGTATTTCTACAACGATCAATGGCAAAAAAGCGATTATTGGAAGTTATCACTTCGTATTTGAGGATGAGAACAGTATCATTCCGGAAGGAATGGAAGAGAAGTTCCGTCATCTGCCGGAGGAGTATTCTCATCTCTATCTTGCCTTAGAAGGTGTACTTGCAGCAGTTATCTGCATTGAGGATCCGCTTCGTCCGGAGGCGGCCGAAATTATCCGTCAGCTGAAAAAAGCAGGTCTGAAAAAAATCGTCATGATGACCGGAGACAGCGAGCGCACGGCAAAAGCGATCGCGAAGAAGGTCGGCGTGGACGAGTACTATGCTGAGGTACTGCCGGAGGATAAGGCAAACTTTGTGGAGAAAGAAAAAGCAGAGGGACGTAAAGTCATTATGATCGGTGACGGTATTAACGATTCACCGGCACTTTCTGCCGCAGACGTTGGAATCGCCATCAGCGAGGGCGCAGAGATTGCGCGTGAGATCGCGGATATCACCGTTGCCGCAGACGATCTGGCAGAAATTCTGGTGCTTCGTATGCTGAGCAACCGTCTGATGAAACGGATTCATAAGAATTACCGCTTTATCGTTACGTTCAATGCCGGACTGATTCTGCTCGGCGTGGGCGGCATTTTACAGCCAACCACTTCCGCACTGCTTCACAATACATCTACTCTTTACATTGGCTTAAAGAGTATGGGTAACCTGCTGGACGAGCCGGTATAAAAAACAGAACAGAATAGCAACGGGAAAGCCGCTGGAGTCTTCTTCTTAAGATTCCAGCGGCTTTTTAACAAAAGCAGGGAAAGTCTCTGCTTCCATTGCGAATATTCTTTCACCAGCGTGATGTGAAAAAGAAAATGATACAATTTTCTCAAGAAAAGCCGGAAAAATTTGCAGGATATCCTTGACAAAATCCGACAAAAACGGTATGATATACCCAACAGTTAGATATAGCTAACTAAAGTACAACGGATAAAACCAAAAATCATACGGGATCCCGGTAGAGGGATTCTTTCTTAAAACACAGGAGTTAGAATAAACTAATTTCAAGTAGCATAAGATAACAACAGAAAGGCAGGTAGAGAAGATGAGTGTCGTAATTATCGGTGGAAATGAAAGAATGGTGTGTCAATATACAGATATCTGTAAAGACTATGGATGTAAAGCAAAGGTGTTCCCGAAAGAGCATGGCTCCGTTAAGAAAAAAATTGGGAATCCGGATCTGATGATTCTCTTTACCAACACCGTATCCCACAAAATGGTCATCACTGCTTCCCAGGAAGCAAAGAAAAACAATATTCCGATCGCAAGAATCCATACCAGCAGTGCCACCGCACTTCGCTCGGTATTAGATGAGCACTGCGCAGCAGCAATGTAAGAAGGAGACGTAAAAGGCATGATTGAGAGATTTCTGATCGAACACTGTTCGGCAACGCTGGCTTCCATCAAAGCCGCAAATTTATGTAATATGACATTTTCATCCAAAGAAGAACTGGAAGATCAGATTTCATACTGGAGTGCCTGTCTGGAACCAAAAGGAATTCACATCTTTGTATTGCGGGAGCATGAGACGAGAGCACTGGTCTATGTGTACCGTGAAGGGCTTCTCCAGAAGGAGCTGGAAAATCCGGAGAATGCAGCGTTTTTAAAATCCTATGGATATGAAAATACAGACATTGCCTATGCACTGAATCGCCTGAAAACCCGGGTAGCAGAGTGTAAAGAAGGATTTCCGCATGAGATCGGTGTGTTTCTCAACTATCCGCTCGGTGATGTGATCGGTTTTATTGAGAACAAAGGCCACAATTATAAATGCAAGGGATGCTGGAAGGTCTATTGCAATGAGTGCGAAACACAGAAAACATTTCAGCGCTATCAGAAATGCAGAAACGTGTATCTGCGTCTCTGGAAGCAGGGAAGAAGCGTTTTACAGCTCACCGTAGCTGTTTAACATAAAATCCTGCATACCATAAAAAGGGCAGTAGGATCGGGGAAAGAAAAATCCCCCGGAATCAGAAAATAAAGAAAGAAGGATTTGAAACATGAGCAAAGTAGCAGTAGTTTATTGGAGTGGAACCGGCAACACAGAAATGATGGCACAGAAAGTAGCAGAGGGAGCAAAAGAGGCAGGCGCAGAAGTTTCTGTTCTGACTTGCGCAGATTTCTCTGCGGATGATGTAGATGCATACGATGCAATCGCTTTCGGATGCCCGGCTATGGGGGCAGAAGAGCTGGAAGATACCGAGTTCGAGCCAATGTTCTCCGCATGTGAATCCAAACTCTCCGGAAAGAAAATCGCTCTGTTCGGTTCCTATGGATGGGGAGACGGCGAGTGGATGCGCACCTGGGAAGAAAGCTGCAAAAATGATGGCGCCGAGCTGGTATGCGACAGCGTGATCTGCGCAGACGCGCCAGATGATGAAGCTGAGGCAGCATGCATTGCACTTGGAAAAGCACTCTGCTAAGCATAAATAAAAAGGAAGAAAAAGCGGCAGCCCTTTTGTCTGGGACTGCCGCTTTTTTTTCGGACAGGGAGAAAGACTCGCTGTCATTTGGCTGTTAAAATTCGGTATCATCCGCATCGGATGGCCGTGACGGTTTTAAAAGAATTCCGTTGATTTCCACTTCATCGGCTGCCTCGATCAGAATATACGGTGTTCCGTCGATCGTACGGGTTTCGATGAGCTGGGCCTTTTCCGGGCTGACTTTGATGATAACATCCGGGGTGCGGATCTCGTAGTTCCGTGTACTGGCCACGTTCGAGGCAACGAAGCTTGCTTTCTCATCCGCAATGGATTCGTACTTCTCGTCGAACTCGTCAAGCTGTTCATTCGGTACGCCGCTGCTGGCGAGCAGACGTTTTACCTCGTGTTTATCGAGCACCACCGGTTCCGGATCGTCTTTCCGCTCTTCAATCATGGTATTTAAGTTCTCCTGAATGGTCATAACAGTAGAAAAATCACAGGCGGAATCGAGAGTTTCTTCTATAATAGACTGAAACGTTTCTTTCTGAGATTTCGCGGAAAGCGGCGCCTGACAGCCCAGGAAGTGGTCGAGAAAGTCCGGCTGATCCATCTCTGCGTTTTTCGTGAAATACAGCAGATTGTGGATATCCGTGTTGCGGTCTGTGAAGGCCGGGAAGAGAAAACCGTTTTCCGGTGCGCCGACCACCCAGTCCTGCACGCGGTTTTCAATCGTATTGTGGGACACATTGTAGCAGAGACCCGGTTTGTCGAGTTTTACCGGGCAGATGCTGCAGAGGATAAATTCATAGACGTAATCGGAAGCATCGTCCATATCCAGATTATCCGAAGCGCGTCCCGGTACATCGTAGGCACCATGGATCAGAATAATATAGTAGTTTTCCGGATAGAGATAATCCGCCATCACCTTTTCATAAAATTCATCAATCAGCGCTTCGTTCTTCAGCTCACTGTTGCGGAGTTTTAAGAGAAACTCCTGTGTGCCGCCCTCACTTTCCTGGGAGAGCGGGAACTCCATATTCAGCAGATTCTTTCCGATGGTACCGGAGAGGGTGCTTTTAAAAATCTTAAAATACTTAAACATTTCTTCCTCTTCGAGAGAGAGAAACGCTTCTTTTAATTTTGTCTTAATATTCTTTTCCGCATCCACATAGCATCCGCAGATTCGCGTGATCGCACAGTGGGATGGGGTAAACAGTTTTTTAATTTCAGCAATTTCCTTTTTGTTCATATAGAATGCTCCTTTATCAGCAATTTCGTATCTTAGACAAGTACTTTTTATTATAGACCATAGGGAAGGGAAAAGGCAAGAAAGAAAATAGCGACTATATCTTTTTACACTTTAAATATAATTTCAAAAATCTTGACAGAGGTACCGATTCTGTTATACGATTAGGTCTAATAAAGGGGAGTAATTTAAGTTTGAAAATTTGCGTTTGCAAGTCTTCCGATTATTCAGTTGCTTAAATGGATACGCATGAAATTAAGAAAAAGAGGAGAATGATAGTGGATATAAGTAAAAAATCTGTAAAAAAAATCCGGGAACTTATTGTGTTTACAGCATTTCTTGTGGTCGCACTGTGGAAGTTTAATGTGGTACTCGATGTGTTGAAAGCAATATGGGGGATCGTATTTCCATTTGTACTTGGCGGAGCGATCGCATTTGTGACCAACGTGCCAATGAGCTTTTTGGAAAAGAAAATTTTTGGAAGGGCAAAAAAAGAAGATAAGATAGTCGAAAAACTGGCAAGACCGATAAGCCTGTTCCTCACGATCGTATTTGCGGTTGGCGTGATTGTACTGGTGATGTTTGGTGTGATTCCGCAGCTTACGCGGACAATAGGAACCCTGATGAGGAGTATCGCTGATTTTATTCCACAGATGCAAAGCTGGATCCGGGAGTTTTCCCATAATAACCAGGAAATCATGAAGCTTGTAGATCAGGTACAGTTTAATCCGGATCAGGCGATCAAGTGGGGGATAAGCCTACTCGGAAATGGTGCAGGAAATATGATGAATATCACAATGTCAGCAGTGGGTTCCATAGTTAGTGGATTGGCAGCCTTTTTTGTTGCATTTTCCTTTGCCTGCTATGTCCTTTTTCAGAAGGAAACGCTGCAGGTGCAGATTCGAAAAGTATTTTTCGCTTTTCTTCCAAAGGAAAAAGCAGATGCTTTTCTTAAAGTCTGCTCTCTGACTTATCAGACATTTGCAAATTTTCTTACAGGTCAGTGTCTGGAAGCCGTGATCCTTGGCTGTATGTTTGTTGTGATATTGAGCATTTTGAGGATGCCATATGCACTTTTGATCGGAGTTTTAATTGCGTTTACGGCATTGATCCCGATTTTCGGAGCCTTCATCGGGTGTGCAGTGGGAAGCTTTTTGATCTTTATGGTAAATCCGAAACAGGCAATTTTATTTATTATAGTATTTCTGGTGCTGCAGCAGATCGAGGGAAATCTGATCTATCCTCATGTTGTGGGTGAGTCTGTAGGGCTTCCATCGATTTGGGTTCTTGCAGCAGTTACGATCGGCGGAAACCTTATGGGAATTGTAGGTATGCTTGTTTTCATTCCGTTGCTTTCCGTGTTCTATACTATTTTTCGGGAATTCGTATATCTGCATCTGAAAAAAAAGCAGATCAAACAGGTGACAAAGACAGAAATAGAAGAATATACGGCGGAAGAAATGGTAAATAGTGACATATCAGAGGTGAAATGATAGAATCCCATCTTTGAAGCTGTAAGGTGATAAAACGGTTACAAACCCAGTAAATATGGGTATTGTGGCCGTTTTTTTTGTGGATCATTATTCAACCGTCAAACTTCCGGGTGTTTTTATAGCAATCCCAGAAAATAATGCAAACTTCAGCGCTGCAGAACGTGAATTACTGCGTCACAGATTTTTATATCTTAGACAAGTACTTCCTATGATAGACCACAGGGAAGGGAAAGGCAGGAAAGAAAAAAATGGACAATGGATATTACAACTGTCTTGTCACATGACAAAAGTTGTGGTATACTAAGCGCTAAAGTGTTAAAAAAATATCATGATTCAGGGTTCTGAATCGTGATAGTAAAAATAGGAAGGAAACAAAACCAATGGATACCAGAAGAGAAAAGCTGGAAGCATTAAAGAAAGAAAAAAACGCCGTCATCATGGCACACTATTACGTGCCGGATGAAGTGCAGGAAATTGCCGATTACATCGGAGATTCGTATTACTTAAGCGACGTGGCGACGAAAGTGGACGCCAGTGTTATCGTTCTCTGCGGCGTTCGTTTCATGGGTGAGAGCGCCAAAATCTTAAACCCGGGCAAAAAAGTACTGCTCCCGGATCTGCATGCCGACTGCCCGATGGCTCACATGGCAGCGATTGAAAAAATCGAGGAAGTCCGGAAAGAGTACCCGGATGTGGCTGTCGTATGCTATGTCAATTCCACCGCGGAATTAAAAAGTCATTCCGACGTCTGTGTCACATCCTCCAATGCAGTAAAAATTGTAAAAGAACTGCCGAACCACGACATCTTCTTTATCCCAGACGAGCATCTTGGTACCTATGTGGCTGAGCAGGTGCCGGAGAAACATATCATCTTAAATGACGGTTTCTGTCACGTACATGCTGCCATCCGTCCGGAAGCTGCAAAGGCTGCAAAGGAAGCGCGTCCGCAGGCAAAGCTTCTCGTTCACCCGGAGTGCAGAAGTGAAGTCGTTGCACTTGCCGATTACGTCGGAAGCACCGCAGGCATCATCAAATATGCCGAGGCAAGTAAAAATACCGAGTTTCTCGTTGCAACCGAGCTTGGCGTTTTCGCAGAGCTGAAAAAGCGCTGCCCGGATAAGAAGTTTTATGCAGTGGGAAATACGCAGATCTGCCCAAATATGAAAAAAGTGACATTGGACAAATTAATAGAAGCACTGGAAAATGAGGAGAATGAAGTTCTGTTAAGCGAACAGGAAATTTCAGACGCACATGCGCCGCTGTTAAGAATGCTCGAGCTTGCAAAGTAACAAAATAAGCAGAACGCAGAAGCGGAAAAGAGGAAATGAAATGAAAAAGTATTATGATGCAGTGATTGTAGGATGCGGTGTGGCAGGATGTTTTGCGGCACTTCATCTGCCCCAGGAAGCCGATATTCTGATGATAACAAAAGCAGATACCGAGGACAGCGACTCCTTCCTCGCACAGGGCGGTATCTGTGTTCTGAAAAACGAGAGCGATTACGATGCGTTCTATGAAGATACGATGCATGCCGGGCACTACGAAAATACGCCGGAATCCGTCGACATTATGATCCGTTCTTCCCGAAATGTTATCAATCAGCTCATTGCCTGGGGTGTGGATTTCCGCCGCGATGAAAACGGGGAACTCTGCTATACGAAAGAAGGCGCACATTCTACCAATCGCATCTTGTTCCACGACGATGTAACCGGAAAGGAGATTACGAGCAAGCTTCTCGCGCAGGTAAAAAAGCTGCCGAACGTGACGCTTCTTGCGCACACGGAAATGTGTGATATTCTTTCCTGCAAAAATGTCTGTGAGGGTGTTTTGATCCGGGATGAAGAAGGAAAGCTGGTTCCGGTTTATGCCAGGGATGTGATCTGGGCATGCGGTGGCATCGGCGGAATTTACGATAATTCCACGAACTTCCCGCATCTGACCGGAGATGCACTTGCAATTGCAATCCACAGGAACGTAGCACTGAAAAATGTCAATTACGTACAGATTCATCCAACAACGCTGTATTCCCAAAAGAAAGGCCGCCGTTTTCTGATTTCCGAATCTGTCCGCGGAGAGGGCGCTGTTTTGCTCGATAAAAACGGTGAGCGTTTCACCAATGAGTTGCAGCCGCGTGACGTGGTATCCCGTGAGATTCACCGCCAGATGGAAAAGGATCACACGAAGCACGTATGGCTTTCCCTGAAAACGATTCCGCTTGATGTAAAAGAACGGTTCCCGAATATTTACCAGAAATGTCTGGAAGAGGGATATGATATCACAAAAGAACCGATCCCGGTTGTACCGGCCCAGCATTACTTTATGGGTGGCGTCAAGGTAGACAGCAATAGCGAAACGACGATGGATCATCTGTATGCAGCAGGTGAGACGAGCTGCAACGGCGTGCACGGTGCAAACCGTCTGGCAAGCAATTCTCTGCTGGAGAGCCTTGTATTCGCAGAGCGCGCGGCAAAGAAGATGGCTGCCGAATGGGCCGCAGAGGGTCTTGTAGAGAACGCAGACCGCAAAGAAACGGCAACGGAGCCGAAGGAAGATGAATGGAAGCTCCTTGCAAAACGGTACGATATTAGAAAAGAAGATTACCAGGATATGGAAGAATATGCAGAACGCTGCAAAGAGAGCATCTGGGATGCGATCAGAAAGGAAGACAAATATGAATCCAATCACAAGAACACTAAATGTGGATAATCTGCTGCTGTTGGCGCTGCAGGAAGATATCTCCAGTGAAGATGTAACCACGAATGCTGTCATGCCAGAAGCCTGCCAGGGAACGGTACAGCTTCTCTGCAAACAGGACGGCGTCATTGCCGGTATGGAAGTATTTGCAAGAGTATTTACGCTGCTCGATGAGAAAACCGAGATTATTCCGTATGTGAAAGACGGCGATGAAGTCAAAAAAGGCGATCTGCTCGCAACCGTAAACGGCGATATCCGTGTTCTGCTGTCCGGTGAAAGAACCGCGCTCAATTATCTGCAGCGGATGAGCGGAATCGCAACGTATACGAGAAGTGTTGCGAAGCTGCTCGAAGGTTCCAAAACAACCCTTCTCGACACCAGAAAAACAACCCCGAATATGCGTATTTTTGAAAAGTATGCAGTCAAAATCGGTGGCGGCCAGAATCACCGCTACAATCTGTCCGATGGCGTTCTGTTAAAGGACAATCATATCGGAGCTGCCGGCAGTGTCACAAAAGCGATCGAGATGGCACGCGATTATGCCCCGTTTGTGCGGAAGATTGAAGTCGAGTGCGAAAATATTGATATGGTTCGCGAAGCAGCAGATGCAGGCGCCGACATTATCATGCTCGACAATATGACTCCGGCGCAGATGAAAGAGGCGGTAGCCGTCATCAACGGCAGATCAAAAACCGAGTGCTCCGGAAATGTGACAAAAGAAAATATCGCCACGATCCTCGACACCGGCGTAGATTATGTTTCCAGCGGTGCACTGACGCATTCTGCACCGATTCTTGATGTATCATTGAAAAATCTGCATCCAGTAGAATAAGTATAAAAATAGGAATCATTTCCTTATAGATATAAAAATCGCGAAATAAAAAAGCTTCTGTTCCTCCCGGAAAAAGGGAAGAACAGAAGCTTTTTTAAACAGGAAACTTCGTTGAATTTTCTTATAAAAAATTCTCCGGGTTTAGATTCCTTTCTGAAACAGGAGAAAGGAATATCCGATCGGAATCAAAACCAGCGCTGCGATCGTGAGAAATAAAATCCATTCAAGCTGCAGAAAGCTGTTTACGATCATGGCAACGCCGCCGATGATCCAAACCCAGCCGGCGAGGCGGTGAGTGCGGTTCCAGTTTTCCTGACTGTGAAGGGTCCATGGAACCTTGATGCCGGTTGTGTAGTTCTGTTTGCATTTTGGCATGTAATTGCCGATGAGAATAAAGAGAAGGCCGACAATTCCATTGGCAACAAAACCGATATCAACTGCAATGCCGACTGCGTTTGCATAGATGGAGCAGCAGACTATCAGGGAGGTTACAGGTATGATCCACAGAACAAGACGGATCATCTTCGGGCCGATGTTCTGCCGTTTCGGATCAGAAAAAGTGAAAACAGCGGTAAAAATCTGCAGAGCGGCAAGAAACAGAGGAATACCGATCACTGCCATCGTTTTGCTGCTCCAGCCGTTGGGAACGTTGTTTGTGCCAAAATGGGTGGCAATGGTGTCCGGCATGCGATTCCAGAGCAGAAGTCCGATCACCGTCGGAAAAAGAGAAATGAGTGTTGTCAGAATCAGTGTTGTTTTATATTTTTTCCACATCAGAAGTGCCTCCTTTGAGCTCTGAAATCCAGAGCATGATTTCTTCCAGGACGGAAGTGTTGAGTTCATAATAAATAAAATTTTTCTCCCGGGATTCCAGCACAAGGTCGGCTTTTTTCAGAATACCGAGATGGTAGGAGATGGTTGCACCTGTCATATCAAAGTGCGATCCGATCTCCCCGGCAGAAAGTCTTCCGTTTTTCAGAAGCTCCAGAATCCTTCGCCGGACAGGATCGGAGAGAGCTTTAAACGTTTCTGCGAATGCCACGGAAACCTCCTTTCCAGTAGTATGTACTCTCGGAGTCTTTCTGCACTTGCTTTTGCGGCTGATTTTCCGCCAGTTGCACCCGAATTTCATCAACGTACGCACCGCGTACGCCTCAGAAATTTGGGCACAACTGACAAAAAATCATCTCACAAAATCAAGCACAGAAAGACTCCGCGAGTACATTAGTATGAATGCAATCTAATTAGAAATTCATCTAAATACTTTTTTATCACAGGGGAAGCGAAAAGTCAATAAGCATTTCGAAAAAAATCTAAATAGTTTTATTGCTGATTTTGAGTTGCTATTTTCTGTAGAATACGCTACGATAAGGGAAAAGTTGTAGAAAAAGGGGGACAAA